>Ga0213869_10000048_pt1 | contig 92750 bp, 91 predicted proteins | sample PICome_10_FD_160083 | JGI IMG/M metagenome (GOLD analysis project Ga0213869, IMG submission 160083) | Coastal seawater microbial communities near Pivers Island, North Carolina, United States - PICO132 | ecosystem: Environmental > Aquatic > Marine > Coastal | place: USA: North Carolina... | reverse complement strand
TCTTATATTACTTAAAAATGAACCTGCTTTTAATACTGTTTTTTTTGTTATTAACTCAAGGGGGCTTAATCCGGGCATTTTGTATAAAAGATCAGTTACAGCTATTGCATAATTGTCTTTTGCAACAGCCATGAATTTTTCTAACGCAATAGAGCTACCTTTTTCGTGTTTTTCAAAAACTTTTTTGATCTTTTCTAAAGAATCTTCTATTTCTATAAAATCGTTTTTACCAAAAAACACTTTATATGCTGGATTCAATTTTTTTAGGGTATAGTAATCAGATGTTTTTTTTCCAAAATCATTGAAAAACTTATCAAATACATCAGGCATCCAGTACCAGCTCGGACCCATATCAAAAGTAAATCCTTCTTTTTTAAATTGTCTTGCTCTTCCACCTAGGGAATTATTTTTTTCAAAAACCGAAACGTCATAACCCTGTTTTGCTAAATAACAGGCTGAAGCTAGAGAAGAAAACCCTGAACCGATAATTGAAATTTTTTTACTCATTAAATTTAATGTTTGTGCGCACGAGAGGACTTGAACCTCCACGGGATTAACTCCCACTAGGCCCTCAACCTAGCGCGTCTACCAATTCCGCCACGTGCGCAAAATCAGGAAGTGACCTGGCTGGGGCTCGAACCCAGGACCCTCTCCTTAAAAGGGAGATGCTCTACCAGCTGAGCTACCAGGTCTTAGTGATTTGGCTGGGGTTCGAACCCAGGACCCTCTCCTTAAAAGGGAGATGCTCTACCAGCTGAGCTACCAAATCTTAAGTTAAATTTAATGGCTGCAAATATAGGCTCAATAAATTTATTATTCAAAGAGAATTTCTTATAAATTTGTTAATACAGTTTGAATGATTTGAAAAAAAATAAAACTCCTATAAACTCTCACATAATTATCTTAGGATACATGGCCTGTGGAAAATCTTCAGTGGGTAAATACTTGGAAAAACAAACTAACTTAAAATTTATAGATCTCGATGAAATAATTGAAAGAATTGAGGATATGACGATTTCTAATATTTTTAAATCTAAAGGAGAGGTTGAATTTAGAAAAATAGAAAATAAAATTTTGATTGAAACTTTAAATTCCTCAGAAACTTCTATTATTTCTTTGGGTGGCGGCACACCATGTTATTTTAATAACATGAATGTAATCAATAGTAACTCAAAAAATGTTTTCTTTTTAAATACACCCAATGAAATACTATCAAAAAGGCTTTATCTAGAAAAAGATAGTAGACCTTTAATTTCTCATTTTAGTTCTTTAAGTCAAATAAAAGAGTTTGTTTCCAAACATATATTTGAAAGAACAAAGTTTTATAACATGGCTGCCCACAAAATATATGCTGGTGAAAAAAAAATTGAGGAAATTTCAAATGAAATAATCACCATTATTAGTTAATAATAGCAAAGGCATTATTTTTTTCAAAAATAACACTCACATTTTCCTCGATAGAAGTGGATAATGAAATACCTTTAAAATCTATTTTTATTGGATATTTTTTATGATTTCTATCTATTAACACAGCAGTATTAAAATTTGACAAAGGAATATCTAATAAAAATTTGACACCATATAGTAGTGTTCTTCCTGAATTTAAAACATCATCAATTAAAACAATTGATTTATTCTTCATTTTTTTTAGATCAAAATTATGTTCAATGCTTTTTAATGGATCTTTTTTGTTTATTTGAATTGAATAAAGTGTGATATTCAAATTAGAAATGTGTTTTAATTGATGATAAATTAATTCAGCTAAAATATATCCGTTATTTTTAATTCCTATTAAGAAAATTTCTAATTCCTCACTATTATTTTCCAATATTTGATATGCAATCCTTTTAATAATCTTATCAATTTGATCTTGCTCTAAAATTTTTTGTGTTTTTTTCAATTTTTTTTATAAGTATAATTAAAGTTAGTCATTTAAATAATTTTTTAAATCTCTTCTGTCTTTTTTACTAGGTTTACCATCATACTTAAAATTATTTTTATTTAGATTAATAATTTCCTTTTTATTAATTTCAGAATTTGGAGTAATATTATCAATATAAAGGTTGACTATTTTAGCTCCAACTCTTGAATTAGGTAAATCTTTTATGGTGTAGGTGTAATTAATTTGATTTTTTTTGACATTTATCGTCATATTTGGATAAACTTCATCAGAAGGTTTTAGCGATTTAGAATTCTTTTTTATATGACCTTTCTTACAGGCATTTGAAGCAATTGTTCTTGATTTAAAAATTCTTGAAAACCATAAAAACTGATCTATTCTCATTATTTTAATATCTATATTATTTTTTATCTAAAATATAAGAAAATTGTATCTTGCGCCATATTTATTTGAACATGAAAAATTTTGTTAAAGTATTTTTTTTTAATCTACTGTTACTGGTAATAATTTATTCTTGTTCAAAAGACCCGTCAGATGCTATTGAAACTGTTCCTGCCGAGCCAATCGCAAGTCAGTATGCTATTGAAAATGATTCTATAATTGATTTTTTGCAAACACATTTTTATAATTATGAAGATTTTGTGAAATTAAGTTCTAATGAAACTACAGAATTAATCATTGACACTATTTCAGGGGATAACGCTGATAAAATACCCTTATTTAATCAGGTCACTACCATGTCTATCGATATTGTTGACGAAAACGATGATATCGTTCCTCACAATTTATACTATTTAATTAATAGAAATGGTAATGGAGCTAATCCTACGGTTGCCGATTCAGTTTTTGTTTCATACAAAGGAATGACTCTTAATAAAAACACCTTTGATTCTAGAAAATTACCAACCTGGTTAGACCAAACATCTGTCGTCCGCGGATTTCAAGAGTTTACTGCTTTGTTAAAAAGAGGTGACATTAATGTTAACAGCAATGGAACATATAGTTTTGAAAATTTTGGAATAGGATTTGTTATTATGCCCTCAGGTCTTGGGTATTATAATAGAGCTAGTGTTACAATACCAGCTTACTCTCCTTTGATTTTTCAAATCAATTTAAACACTCTTAATACGACTGATCACGATGGTGATGGAGTTAATTCAATTAATGAAGATTTAGATGGCAATCATATTTTTAGGGATGATGATACAGATGCTGACAACACACCTAACTACTTGGACCCAGATGATGATGGTGATGGTGTTTTAACAAAAGATGAGTATGACGTTGATGGTAATGGTATTCCAGATGATACTGATGGAGATGGTATCCCTGATTATTTAGATAATGATTAATATCCTACAAGTAATAAGATATTGCTAATAAATATAGTTTTCCATTGGAGGTTATAAATTGATTTTTTATTCCCGCATTCTCTTTCATATATTTAATTTCATTTTTTTCAAATCCTCTTTCAACTCTAATATCAATTTCGAATTTGGAAATTTTTAATCCAATTCCAAATTGCAGACCTATTCTGTAGTCATTTTTTAAATCATTAATATTGAAACTTTCAAAGTCAACATTTTTTACAAATTCAAATCTTGGCCCTGTGAAAACACTTAATTGATTAAAAATATTATATCCAATTAATACTGGGATATCAATTTTATTTTGATTAAAATTAGTTACTATATTTTCTGTTTTAATAGAAACGTTAGGAATGTCGTAATTATTTTTTATTTGAGAATAATTTATTTCGGGTTTTAAATAAAAATCTTTAAACGATAATTTTAAAAAACCCCCAAAATGATGTCCCTTGCGAGTTTCAAAAATATTTGAAGTATTTGAAATCGATTCTATGTTGGAAGTTATATTTAATTGATTATTAAAATTTATTCCAGCTTTTAATCCGTATTCAAATGAAAAAGACTGACCATAATTGTGTAATGAAATAAAAATAAAAAAATAAAAAAATATTTTTTTCAACGACTATTTTCTTTTAATTATTTCAGATGCGGATTTAATGATTGATTGTGAGTTAAGTCCATACTTTTCCATTAATTGTTCTGGTGTTCCAGATTCTCCAAAAGTATCATTTGTGGCAATAAAATTTTGAGGTACTGGATTGTTTTGTGCTAATACTCTTGAAATACTTTCACCTAAACCTCCATAATAATTATGTTCTTCAGCCGAAATTAAACAGCCTGTCTTAGCTACAGAATTCAATATTATTTTTGAATCGAGGGGCTTGATTGTATGAATATTAATAATTTCTGCACTAATTCCAATTTTTTTTAATTCCTCACCAGCTTTTAATGCTTGCCAAACCAAGTGACCAGTTGCCACAATTGTTACATCCTCTCCTTCTTGCATTAATATTCCTTTTCCTATTTGAAATTTTTCTTTTTCATTTGTAAAATTAGGGACTTTAGGTCTTCCAAATCTTAAATAAACAGGTCCTTTGTATTTTGCAATTTCAATAGTAGCCGCCTTTGTTTGATTGTAGTCACATGTGTTAATAACTGTCATTCCTGGTAACATTTTCATTAGTCCGATATCTTCCAATATTTGATGGGTTGCACCATCCTCTCCTAGTGTTATTCCAGCATGAGAAGCACATATTTTAACATTTTTATTTGAATATGCAATTGACTGACGTATTTGATCATAAACTCTTCCAGTTGAAAAATTTGCAAATGTTCCAGTAAATGGAATTTTCCCTCCAATTGTTAACCCGGCAGCTATCCCCATCATATTTGCCTCAGCTATTCCTACTTGAATAAATCTTTCAGGATTTTCTTTTTTGAATTCATTCATTTTTAAAGAACCTGTTAAATCGGCGCAAAGTGCAACTACATCATTGTTAGTTCTACCAAGCTCTGTAAGACCATCTCCAAAACCAGATCTTGTATCTTTTTTGCCTAAGTCAGTGAATTTTGTCATATAAATTTATTTAATAATCTGCTAGAGTTTCAGGATTTTGGTTTAATGCATTTTTTAATTGTTCATCATTGGGAGCAACCCCATGCCAAGCATGCGTATTCATCATGAAATCTACTCCATTACCCATTTCGGTATACATTAATATAACAATGGGTTTAGATTTTTTTGTAATAGATTTTGCGTGAGTTAAGGTCTCTAAAATTTTTTCTAAATTATTTCCCTCTTTAATTTCTAAAACTTTCCACCCAAACGATTGGAATTTTTCGTTTAAACTTCCCATTGGCAATACATCATCAGTAGAACCATCAATTTGTTTACCGTTAAGATCAATAGTTACAATTATGTTATCTACTTTTTTTGCAGCAGCAAACATAATTGCTTCCCAATTTTGTCCTTCTTGCAGCTCACCATCACCTAATAAGGTGAATATTAAACTTTCATCTTTGTTCAATTTCTTTGATAAGGCTGCTCCAATTGATACCGACAGGCCTTGTCCAAGTGAACCACTAGCAATTCTAATTCCAGGAAGACCTTCGTGGGTAGTAGGATGACCCTGTAATCTTGAATTGAGCTTTCTAAAAGTTTTTAGTTCTGAAACAGGAAAATATCCTCTTCTAGCGAGAACACTATAAAAAACTGGGGATATGTGACCGTTAGAAAGAAAAAACAAATCTTCTTTAACACCATCCATATCAAACTCTAAATTAATTTTCATTATTTTAAAATAAAGTGCAATGAGAAATTCAGTACATCCAAGAGATCCGCCTGGGTGTCCTGAATTTACCTGATGAACCATTCTTAAAATATCTCTTCTAACTTGAGTGGTAATATCGTTTAAATTTATATTCATTATGTGATGATAATTTAATTTTATAAAATTAAATATATCCTAATTATGAACAAGTTATTTTAAATGTTTAAATACATTATTAATTAACAATTTGTAATGTTTTTTTGTTTATTAAGTTGATTATATTTGACTATTTAGAATATGATTTTTAATCTAGACTCAAAAGATCCAAACTCAAAAGCAAGAGCTGGGACAATAAAAACTGATCATGGATTAATTTATACTCCTATTTTTATGCCTGTTGGCACTTCTGCTACTGTAAAAGGTGTTCATCAAAGAGACTTAAAGCAAGAAGTCAACCCTGATATAATTCTAGGAAACACCTATCATCTTTATTTACGTCCCAGTGAAAAAATTATTGAAAAAGCAGGGGGAATTCATAAATTCATGAATTGGGATAGAAACATCTTGACAGATAGTGGTGGGTATCAAGTTTATTCTTTGTCCAATAATAGAAAAATTAATGAAGAAGGAGTAGAGTTTAAATCACACATTGATGGTTCATATCATTTTTTTTCACCTGAAAAAGCTATTAAAATTCAGAAAAAAATTGGAGCAGATATAATAATGGCATTTGACGAATGCACTCCTTATCCTTGTGAATATAATTATGCTAAAAAATCTATGAATATGACTCATAGATGGTTAAAAAGATGCATTAAAGAATTCAATAAATACCCGTCTGTTTATGACTATGATCAAACTTTATTTCCAATTGTTCAAGGCAGTACTTTCAAAGATTTGAGAGCCGAATCTGCTGACTTTATTGCCAATATTGGAGCAAAGGGTAATGCAATTGGTGGTCTGTCAGTTGGAGAACCAGCTGATGAAATGTATGAAATGACACAAGTAGTATGTGATATTCTTCCTGAGGACAAACCTAGGTACTTAATGGGAGTTGGTACTCCGATTAATTTATTAGAAAATATAGCTCTTGGAGTTGATATGTTTGATTGTGTTATGCCCTCCAGAAATGCAAGAAACGGAATGTTATTTACTGCCAATGGAACCATTAACATTAAAAATGAAAAATGGAAAGATAATTTTGAAGTTATTGATTCCGATAACTATTCGTTTGTTGACGTCAACTATTCCAAAGCCTATTTGAGACATTTATTTTCAACAAAAGAAGCATTGGGAAGACAAATTGCAACAATACATAATTTATCATTTTATTTGTGGCTAGTAAGAGAAGCTCGAAATAAAATTATTGATGGAACTTTTAAAGATTGGAAAGTTGGTATGGTAAAAAAAATGAATAAAAGATTATAAAAGTGAAAATTTTAGATAGGTATATTATTGTTAAGTACTTGAGCACTTTTTTTACCATGCTTTTTTTATTTATTCCTATCGGAATACTAGTAGATATCTCTGAAAAAATTGATAAATTCAAAGAGTTTGATGTTCCGCTTGAGGAAATTATAGATTATTATATTGATTTTGTTTGGTATTTTGGAAATACACTTTACCCACTTTTTGTGTTTCTTTCAGTAATTTGGTTTACATCTAAAATTGCTAGCAACTCAGAGGTAATAGCTATTTTAAGTTCAGGAATATCTTTTAATAGATATTTAAAACCATTTATTCTGGGTGCTCTAATTGTAGCTATACTTGCTTTTTTCTCAGGAATGTTTATTGTTCCCGAAAAAAATAAAAGTTATAATGAGTTTTCATACAAATATTTAAAAAAAAATAAAAAATCAAGAGTGACTTCCAAAATATATAAACAAGTTGACGAGAATGATTTTGTTTACGTAAGTAGTTACAATCCAACAAGAGAATTAGCTTATGACTTTTCATACGAGCATTTCGAGGGGAATGATTTACAATTTAAAATAAGTGCACGAAACATACGCTGGATTGAGGATGATTCAATCTACAGATTAACTGATTATTTTAAAAGAACTTTCAAGAATGATAAAGAGTTTATTGAATCAAAGAAAATTTTAGACACTGTTTTTTCTTTTAAAATCAGTGAATTATCCTCAGTAAATTATATGGCTGAAACTCAGAATTTTTTTGAACTAAATGAATTTATTCAACAAGAAAAAGAAAGTGGGTCTCCTTTAATAAATAGTCATTTATTGGTAAGACATAAAAGATGGAGTCTTCCTTTATCGACGTTTATACTAACTCTTTTAGCAGTTTCAACTTCGTCTTTCAAAAGAAGAGAGGGTATGGGTGTAAACTTAGCTTTTGGAATCATTACAGCTTTCACATTTGTTTTTTTTGATAAGTTTTTTTCTGTAATGGTTAGTAAATCAGGTCTTAACCCATTTTTAGGTGCATGGATACCAAATTTTATTTTTCTTTTTTTAGCAATTTATTTTTTAAAATATGCAAAAAAATAAAATTAAAAGTTTAATTCATTTTCATTTTATTGTTTTTATTTTCGGATTTACAGCTATCCTTGGTTCATTAATTTCAATTAGCTCATTGAGTTTAGTTTGGTATAGAATCTTAATAGCGGTAATGTGTCTATTGATTATACAACCATTATTAAAGAAAAAGTTAATTATTCCAAAATCGCTTTTTTTTAAATTGTTGTTCTGCGGAATTTTAATCTCATTACACTGGGTATTTTTTTTTAAAGCCATTAAGGCTTCAAATGTTTCCATTACCTTATCCATTTTATCTTTAGGAGCATTTATGACATCTTTTTTAGAACCTTTGTTTTACAAAAAAAAAATAATATTTTATGAGGTTTTTTTGGGTTTGTTGGTTGTATTAGGAACTGTAATAATTTTCAAAACTCAATTTAAATATATGGAGGGGATAATTTATTCTCTAATTTCTGTAATTTTTAGTGTTTTATTTACATTGATTAACGGAAAGTTAGTTGGGCAAGCTTCTTCGTATACAATTTCACTTTATGAACTACTGGGTGGTTTTATCACATTATCATTTATACTAATATTGAGTAATGATTTTAATACAAAATTATTTGTTTTGAAAAATAATGATTTCTTGTGGCTTTTAATTTTAGGAACTATTTGTACTGCATACGCTTTTGTTGTTTCAGTAGACGTTATGAAACATTTATCACCCTACTCTTTGATGTTGTCAATTAATATGGAGCCTATTTATGGAATATTATTAGCAAGCCTATTTTTAAATGAATCAAAAAATATGTCATGTCAATTTTATATAGGATTTAGTTTTATTTTCTTAGCAGTTATTTTAAATGGTATTTTGAAGATTCGTCAAAAACAGAAATAGTGTAGTTTATTATTTTATATTTGATAACAATTTAAATTTATGGAATATTTAGATTTCGAAACTCCCTTAAAAGATTTAGAAGATCAATTAATTGAATGTAAATTAATTGGCGATAAGAGTGATATTGATGTTTCTGAAACATGTAAAAAATTAACTAATAAAATTCAAGAAACTAAAAAACAGATATATAAAAATATTACACCATGGCAACGTGTACAATTATCAAGACACCCATCTCGTCCATATACACTCGATTACATTAAAGCCTTAACAAATAATACTTTTTTAGAGCTTCATGGTGATAGAAATATTAGAGACGATAAAGCGATGATAGGAGGTTTAGGAAAAATTAATGACCAGTCATACATGTTTATTGGCCAACAAAAAGGATATAATACAAAAACCAGACAATACCGCAACTTTGGAATGGCAAATCCTGAGGGATATAGAAAAGCCCTTAGATTAATGAAGTCTGCTGAAAAATTCAATATTCCTATAATTACATTAATTGACACACCTGGAGCTTATCCTGGTTTTGAAGCTGAAGAAAGAGGACAAGGTGAAGCAATTGCTAAGAATTTGTTTGAAATGTTTAAACTTAAAACTCAAATAATTTGTATTGTTATTGGTGAGGGTGCTTCTGGAGGTGCTTTAGGAATTGGTATAGGAGATTCTGTAATGATGCTTGAGAACACTTGGTATTCTGTTATTTCACCAGAATCATGTTCATCAATTTTATGGAGAAGTTGGGATTTTAAGGAAAAAGCTGCCGAAGCTTTAAAATTAACTCCACATGACATGAAAAAAAATAATTTGATTGATAAAATCATTTCTGAACCACTAGGTGGTGCTCATAGAGATAGAGACAAAATATTTTTAAATGTAAGAAATGCTATTTTGAATTCATACAATCTATTAAAGACTAAAGATTTAGATATTTTGGTTGAAGAGAGAATGAATAAGTTTACTTCGATGGGCGTTTATAATTCTTAATTTTCTAGATATCAACATTTTTTTTTTCGTTGTTAACAAAAATTGTTCGTTATAATTACTTTTAATATTATTCTCTGGTGTTATGTTTTATTAAGTTAGCTTAATGGAAAAACCTAAACCTCTTTTTGAACGAGTTAATAAATCTCCTTCAGTTGTTTCTTTTGAAAGGGGTAAAATTCCTCCTCAGGCTTTAGATTTAGAAGAGGTTGTTTTGGGCGCTATGATGATTGATAAAAAAGGTGTTGACGCAGTAATTGATATTTTACACCCTTATGCTTTTTATAAGGAAGCTCATCAATTTGTTTTTGAAGCTATTGTTAAATTATTTGAAAATACAGAACCGATTGACCTGTTGACAGTATCGTCAAAGTTAAAGTCTGAGGGAAGACTGGATAAGGTAGGTGGAGATTACTATTTAGTTCAGTTGACTCAAAAAGTTTCTTCATCTGCTCATATTGAGTATCATGCAAGAATTATTTTACAAAAATATATTCAGCGAAGTTTAATAAAGATATCTACAGAAATTATTGAAGATTCTTATGATGAAACACAAGATGTTTTTGATCTTTTAGATACTGCTGAATCCAAATTGTATGATGTAACCCAAGGTAATATTAAAAAATCTACTGAAACAGCTCAAAGTTTAGTAATACAGGCGAAAAAGAAAATTGAAGAAATTTCTAACAAAGACGGCTTAAGTGGAGTCCCATCAGGTTTTTCTGATGTTGATAAGCTCACATCTGGTTGGCAGCCCAGTGATCTTGTAATAATTGCTGCAAGACCTGGAATGGGAAAAACTGCTCTAACTTTATCAATGGCTAGAAACATGGCTGTAGCAAAAAATATTCCTGTCGCATTTTTTTCATTAGAAATGTCTTCAATTCAACTTATAACAAGATTAATTTCATCTGAAACTGGTTTGTCTTCTGAGAAGCTTAGAACAGGTAATTTAGAAAAATTTGAGTGGGAGCAATTAAATGTTAAAGTATCTTCATTGGAAAATGCTCCTTTATATATAGATGACACTCCCTCTTTATCAATTTTTGATTTAAGAGCAAAAGCTAGAAGATTATCCTCTCAATATGGGATTAAACTGATAGTTATTGATTATTTACAATTAATGACAGCTGGTGGTAGTAATAAAAATGGAAATAGAGAACAAGAAATTTCCACTATTTCAAGAAACTTAAAAGCATTAGCTAAAGAGCTGAATGTTCCAGTAATAGCATTATCTCAATTATCAAGAGCAGTTGAAACGCGAGGAGGAAGTAAAAGACCTATTCTTTCGGATTTAAGAGAGTCTGGTGCTATTGAACAAGATGCGGATATTGTTTCGTTTATTTATAGACCTGAATATTATAAAATTGACGAATGGGATGATGAGGAAAGAACACCATCAACTGGTCAAGCAGAATTTATAGTAGCCAAGCATAGAAATGGTGGTTTGAGTAATATAAGACTTAAGTTTATTTCTAACCTGGGTAAATTTGAAAATATTGATAACTTCGATTCACCTTTTGAATATCAATCAAAAATAAACCAAGAAAGTCCTAAGATTAATCCAGATCAAGCATTTGAAAGTGGGACATATAGGGGAGAGGATGGAGAAGATATACCGTTCTAGTTTACTTAACTTTTTTAACAATATCTGAAAATGCTTCAGGATTGTTCATTGCCAAATCTGCAAGAACCTTTCTGTTAATATCTATATTGTTTTGTTTTAATTTACCCATTAGTTCTGAATAAGATAAGTCATGTAATCTGGCACCTGCATTTATTCTAGTAATCCACAAAGCTCTAAAAGTTCTTTTTTTATTTTTTCTATCCCTGTATGCATATGTTAAACCTTTTTCTACTGCATTTTTTGCAACAGTCCAAACGTTTTTTCTCCTTCCAAAATATCCTTTTGCTTGTTTAAGAATTTTTTTTCTTCTTTTTCTTGATGCTACTGAATTTACTGATTTTGGCATAATTTTTTATTTTTTAGATTAGGCGTCACGTAGTGAACTTTTGGCCTTTTTCTTGGTTAAATTTGATTTTTAAACCGTTACTTTAAACGTAATTGTTTTTTTATGTTATCACTATCACTTTCATGAACTAAAGTCGAATGAGTAAGAGCCAATTTTCTTTTTTTCGATTTTTTAGTTAAAATATGGCTTTTGAAAGCGTGTTTTCTCTTTATTTTACCTGTTCCAGTCACTTTAAATCTTTTTTTAGCACTGGATTTTGTTTTCATTTTAGGCATAGCTAATATCTTCTTAATTAATTTTTATTTCTTAGGGGCCACAAACATAATCATTTTTTTTCCTTCCATGGTAGGTAATGACTCAACTTTTCCATATTCTTCTAGTTCTTGGGCTAATTTCAATAATAATATCTGACCTTTTTCTTTAAAAATTATTGACCTTCCCTTAAAAAAAACAAAAGCTTTAAGTTTTGCTCCTTCTTTTAAAAATTTAATACCATGTTTTTTCTTGAACTCATAGTCGTGCTGATCTGTGTTGGGACCAAATCTAATTTCTTTAACAATTACTTTTGTTGATTTAGATTTGATTATTTTCTCTCTTTTCTTTTGTTCATATAGAAATTTCTTGTATTCCATTACTTTACAAACCGGTGGTGTTGCTTTGGGAGATATTTCTACAAGATCTAACTCTAATTCTTTGGCAATTTGTAGTGCCTTATTAAGATTATAAATTCCAACATCTACGTTATCACCAACTAATCTTATTTCGTTAGCTCTAATATCCTCATTAATTTTATGAGGATTTTGTTTAATTATTCTAGCAGGTTGTCTGCTTCTTTTTCTTCGAATTGCTATAGCTGTAAATTTAAGTTAATTAAAATCTTTTATTGTTTTTTTTGATTCTTGAGTTATAAAATTTATTAATTCTTTAACATTTTTATTTCCAAAATCATTGCCACCATGACCTCTAACTGAAAAAATATTGCTTTTTTCTTCTTCATCTCCAATAATAATCATGAAGGGAATTTTCTCTAATTCAGCTTCTCTTATTTTTTTACCAACAGTTTCATTTCTAAAATCAGCGAGTGTGCGAATTTCGTCATTTTCTAGTAATTTTAAAACTTTTTCAGTGTATTTTTTATGTTTTTCTCCAACAGGAATTAATTTTATTTGATTGGAAGTCAACCATAAAGGAAAATTTCCACCAGTGTGTTCAATCAAAATTGCAATAAACCTTTCCATACTTCCAAACGGAGCTCTATGAATCATTACAGGACGTTTGGTATTATTTTCGCTATCAACATAACTCAAATCAAATCTTTCAGGAAGATTATAATCAACTTGAATGGTTCCTAATTGCCATTCTCTTCCAATAGCGTCTTTTACCATAAAGTCGAGTTTAGGACCATAAAAAGCGGCTTCACCGTATTCAATTTTATAATTAATACCCTTCTCCTTTGTCGCATTTATAATAGCTTGTTCTGCTGTATTCCAAACTTCATCAGTTCCTATGTATTTCTGTTTATTATTGGGATCTCTCAAGGATACTTGAGCTGTAAAATTTTCAAAACCTAATGAATTAAAAACATATAAAACAAGATCAATTACATTTTTAAATTCTGAATTTAGTTGGTCTTGTGTGCAAAAAATATGCGCGTCATCTTGAGTAAACCCTCTCACTCTTGTTAAACCGTGAAGCTCTCCACTTTGTTCATATCTGTAAACTGTCCCAAATTCTGCATATCTGACAGGAAGTTCCTTATAACTCCACTGTTTAGCATTAAACATTTCACAGTGGTGCGGGCAATTCATTGGTTTTAAAAGAAATTCTTCTCCATCAGCTGGTGTGGAAATAGGTTGAAAACTACTTTCACCATACTTTTGATAATGACCTGAAGTTTCATAGAGTTCTTTATTTCCAATGTGTGGAGAAATAACTTGTTGATATCCTGCTTTCTTTTGTGCTTTTTTAAGAAAGGCTTCTAATCTTTCTCTTAGCTCAGCACCTTTTGGAAGCCAAAGAGGTAACCCTTGTCCAACTTTGGTTGAAAAAGTAAAAAGTTCCAATTGTTTCCCCAATTTTCTATGGTCTCTTTTTTTTGCTTCCTCCAAAAGAGAAAGGTGTTGAGTAAGTTCCTTTTGCTTGGGAAATGAAATCCCGTAAACTCTTGTTAGTTGTTTGTTGTTCTGATCTCCTTTCCAATAGGCACCAGCAACACTTAATAATTTTACTGCTTTTATTAGCCCAGTATTAGGAATGTGACCTCCTCTGCATAAATCTGAGAAATTATCGTGGTTACAAAAAGTTATAGTCCCATCATCTAAATTATTTATTAACTCAATTTTATATTGATTTTCTTTCTCTTTGTAATAATCAAGTGCTTCTTTTTTTGATTTTGATTCTAGTTCAAACACATGTTTATTTCTTGAAATTTCTATCATCTTTTTTTCAATTTTAGGAAAATCTTTTTCTGACATCACATGATTTCCAAAATCAACATCGTAATAAAAACCATTTGAAATTGCGGGTCCAATCGTGAGTTTAATCCCTGGGTAAAAATTTTCAAGAGCTTGAGCTAGAACATGCGCAGAAGAGTGCCAAAAAGCTTTTTTACCCTCTGAATCATTCCATGTATAAAAAATAAGCTTTCCACTTTTTTTAAGCTTTGTGGATGTTTCTATGGTCTTGTTATTAAAATTTGCGGATATTATGTTTCTAGCTAAACCTTCACTTATTGAAGACGCTATTTCATAAGGACTTGAATTTATTTTGTAGGACCTTGTTGCTCCATCTGGAAAAGTAATTTCAATCATTTACTTAATTAATTATAATTGTAAAGATAATATCATTGATTTACTTAACAACATTACTGTCTTCTTTTTTAAAAATAGAACTCATAATATTTTTTAATCCTATGAACCCAATAAAAATAGATAAAAGACATAGAATTAGACTTATTATTAGTACTCCTTCAAACCAAGGATGATTTTGGTTTTTAAAAGATTGAAAAAGAAGGGTTGGTCCAACAAACATTAAAAAAAGTGATAAAAAAATATTTTTTAACCCTTTTTTAAAAAGATTAGATTTCATTTTTAAAAATTTTTAATAGCATTTCTTACACTTTTATATTCACTTAAAAGTAATTTGGCTTTTTTTTCAGTAATATTTAATTGAGTCATTAACATTAAAGTAGCTCTGTTAACAAGTTTTTTATTAGAAAGCTGCATATCAACCATTTTATTTCCTTTCACTCGTCCCATTTTAATCATTACAGTCGTAGAAATCATATTTAAAATTAATTTCTGAGCTGTTCCGGCTTTCATTCTGGAACTTCCAGTTATTACCTCAGGCCCAACGGCAACTTCAATTGGATAGTTAGATATTTTAGAAATTGGACTCCCTGGATTGCATGTTATGCAACCTGTTGGGATTTTATTTTTATTACAATTCTCTATAGCACCTAGTACATAAGGTGTAGTTCCAGATGCAGCAATTCCAATAACAAAATCATTAGTTGATATGTTGTATTTTACAAGATCTTTCCAGCCTTGATTAGGTTCATCCTCAGCATTTTCAACACTTTTTCTTATTGCTTTATCTCCTCCTGCTATAATTCCTGTAACTAATTCAGAACTTACTCCGAAGGTCGGAGGGCACTCTGAAGCATCAACTACACCAAGCCTTCCACTAGTGCCTGAACCAATATAAAAAAGTCTTCCTCGATTTTTTATTTGGGCTACTGCTTTTGTAATAAGCTTATTAATTTTAGGCATTACTTTTTTTACGGAAATTGCTACGGTTTGATCTTCTAAATTTATAATTTTTAAAAGTCTATCTACTGACTTCTTTTCCAAGTTATCATAATTAGAATCTGATTCGGTTATTTTTTCGAAACTCATTAATCATTTTTTAATCAAAAAGTCCATCTGGAGCATCTTCCTTTGATAATCTAAAATAATCAAATTCTGAAACTCTATAGAACCCCAAAGGAAATTTTTCAGGATTTGATTGATTTGTAATATTTCCTCTAATAATTGCACTGGAAGACGAGAATGGTCTACCATTTTGCGCTCCGGCTTGAGCTGTTAATATATTAAGATAATTAAAACCTTCTTCAGTTAATCCTGTCATTTCTATGTTAACAAACTTATCATTTTTAAAATATTTTGTTTTATCAATAAAAAAAGAAAAAGTGAATTGATTTCCATTAGTGTAAAGGTCTCTTGACACTAGATAATCGTATGTATTTGCCTCTCCTTTTGGACCAAATTTCCAGAGATTAAAATCACCAATTTCTTTAGGATCGGTAAAGGTAATTAGTAATTCTATCTCATCTTTATTGAGTGATTTTCTATCTCCAAACACCACAGATTCAATACCTGAAATTTTTATTAATTTTTCAGTTGAATAATAATTTTCATTGCCGAACTTAACAAAGAACTCATAATTTTCTTTAAAATTTATGTAATCGATTGTGTTTGTGTAATATTTATGTTTTGTATCAAAATCTAAATCAATATTTCCATTTTTAGTTTTAATATAAACATTTGCATTTTCTATTATAGTGTTGTTTTCTCCAAAATATGGAGCAGTTTTACTAACTGTTACCACAGCAGTGGCAAAATCTTCATTAATATTCTTAAAAATTGATGCATCGAAAACAATTCTTTCATCAGAATAATCTGCTTCGATATTTATAACTTTTTCACAGCTATATAAAATTATAATTATTGTACAAAAAAAATATTTTTTCATTTAAAATTTAAAATTATAAGATACACTTGGAACAATTCCGAAAATTGATAATTGAATTGCTTCATTTTTCAATGTTTTATCATTTTGCTTAAACGATATGGAATTTGCATTGTCTCTGTTATAGATATTATAAAAGCCAAATACCCATTCACTTTTATAATCTCTTTTTTTATTCTTACTAGAAATTAGAGTTAGAGATACATCCAGCCTATGGTAGTTTGGTAGTCTATTGGAATTACGTTCCCCATAATTTGGTATAATTAGATCCATGTAAGTATATTGCCCAGTAGGATAATTAATTGGTTGACCCGTCTGAAAAATAAAATTAGTATTAAAAGTTAATTTTTTATTCAACTTAAAATTTGAGACAAAACTAAAATCATGAGTCTTATCATAACCTGTGTTATACCATTTTCCCATATTAATTCCAGTTTCAACTGAGTTTCTTCCATTTGTTTTTTGTTCAGATTTAGAAATTGTATATGCAAGCCAATAATTGTGTCTTCCTTTATTTTTTTTAAATAAAAACTCTAATCCATATGCCCTGGCTTTTCCGGCCAATAAGATTCTTTCTACAGCTGCATTAGCAACTAAATCAGCACCTGGAATATAATCGAGTCTGTTTTTAATTTTTTTATAAAAAACTTCTGTTTCTAATTTATTACTATTTTTTAATTTAGAATGATATCCTATAACTAATTGATCCAATTGTTGTGGTTTTAGGTAAGGTCCGCTTGGAGCCCATATATCGAGTGGTGCAGGAGCATTAGTATTAGATATTAAATGAATATATTGATTCAATCTATTGTAACTAGCTTTAATGGATTGATTTTTAAAATTATAGGATAAATTAAATCTTGGCTCAAAATTATAAAAAGATTTAATGGTTTTAGAATTATCGGGATTTAGGTAATCTCCAATTATTTCAGCCTCCTTATAAATACCAAGTTCTTGATCAAAAGTTACAGGATTGTCATTTAAATACCTGTTAAGACCATTTTGTTTGAATCTTAAGAACTGATTAATTCTAAAACCATAGCGAAGAGATATTTTTGTAGAGGCTTTATGAACTACATCAAAATAAGCTGCATTTTCTAAAGCAAACTTTCTTTCAAGTATTGTAAAATTAATACCTGATTGGTTAATTGGACTAATTTTTCCAGGATTAAACTCATAATAAATAGAATTTAATCCATAGTTGAATTGTATTTTGTTGGAAAAATAATTTTTCAAATCAAACTTAATGTTTAAATTTTTAATTCCCGAGTTCCAATCAAACCCAACGAAGTTTAGAGTCAAACCATAGTAGTAATCGCTAAAGATTAAAGAGGTATTAGAAAATGTTTTTTCGTTAATTAGATGATTCCACCTTAAGTTAAAAGTGGAATTCCCGTATGTATTAGAAAATGTGTTACTAAGTTTAAATTTATCTCTACCAAAGTATCCTGAAAAATATAGGGTATTATTTTTATCTAGTTTATAATTTAATTTTGTATTAATATCATAAAAATAGGCAATATTTTCAATGTCCGTAAATTTTAAAAAAAGGTGTGCGTAAGAACCTCTAGTGGCTATTAAATAAGAGCCCTTGTTTTTTTTGATTGGACCTTCTCCTAATAATCTACTTGAAATTAGACCAATCCCCCCACTTAAATTGTGTTCTTTACTATTTCCATCTTTTTGATATACATCTAAAACTGAAGAAAGTCTCCCTCCGTATGAGGAGGGTATACCACCTTTGAAAAGTTTAATTTCTTTTATAGCATCAGAATTAAAAATAGAAAAGAGACCAAATAAGTGAGATGAGCTATATATTATGGCTTCATCAAACAAAATTAAATTTTGATCAGCAGCACCACCTCGAACATTAAAACCGCCAGTTCCTTCCCCAGCATTTGACACTCCAGGAAGTAATTGTATTGTTTTTAATAAATCAGATTCTCCAAATAAAACTGGAGTTTGTTTTATGGTTTGATTTGATAAAATATTTAAACTCATTATTGGTTTTTTAATATCTATCTCCTCAATATCCTGAACAATAATAACTTCCTCTAAATTTTCAATGTTTTCCTCTAAAAAAAATGTATTATTTATGTTTTTCGTAAGATCTACACTTTGAAGTATGTTTTTATAACCAATAGAGCTAATTTGTATATCGTATTTTCCTTTTGGAACTGTAATAGAAAAGAAACCATAAGTATTAGTTATTGTTCCTGAACTAATACTAGGTATAATAATATTTGCCCCTATGATAGATTCATTGCTGTTTTGATCTAAAACATAGCCATTTAAAGTGAAGTTTTCTTGAGAATAAATGCAATTCAATGCAACTAGAAGTGAGAAAAAATTTAAAAAAAAAATCCTAAAGTAAATCACAGCTATAACCTAATTAAAATATTTCAATACGACAAACTAAAATAAAATTACTGAAATTTTAATTCAAGATTTTGTTTAATATAATCTAAAAATTCTTGAGTATTTAAGTAATGTGATCGATTAAGTTTATTGCCATGAATTAATAAGGCAAGATCTTTAGTCATTTTACCACTCTCAACAGTTTCGATACATACAGATTCAAGTTCTTGACAAAAGTTAACTAAATCAGAATTATTATCTAATTTTCCTCTGTGAGAGAGACCTCTAGTCCAGGCAAAAATTGATGCAATAGGATTAGTCGAGGTTTCGTTCCCTTTTTTGTGTTCTCTGTAATGTCTAGTTACCGTTCCGTGAGCAGCTTCAGCTTCCATAGTTTTTCCGTCAGGCGTAACTAATGTCGAAGTCATTAATCCTAAAGAACCAAATCCCTGTGCAACTGTATCAGATTGGACATCTCCATCATAATTTTTACATGCCCAAACAAATCCACCATTCCATTTCATGGCAGCGGCCACCATGTCATCAATTAATCTGTGCTCATAAGTAATGCCTGCCTTCTCAAACTTATCTTTAAATTCCGTTGTATAAACTTCTTGAAAAATATCTTTAAATCTTCCGTCGTAAGCTTTTAGAATAGTATTTTTTGTTGATAAGTATAGCGGCCAATTTTTTGTTAATGCTTGGTTCATACAAGATCTTGCGAAACCAAAAATGGAAGAATCTATGTTGTACATACTCATGGCTACTCCATCCTCTTGAAAATTATAAACTTCCCATGATTTTACTGCATCACCGTTTTCTGGAGTGAAGGTCATTGTAAGCTTTCCTTTTCCGTGGGTAACAATATCAGTTGCTTTATATTGATCTCCAAAAGCGTGTCTTCCAATACAAATAGGCTTAACCCAGCCCTGAACGTACCTTGGAACATTACTCATGATTATAGGCTCTCTAAACACAGTACCTCCAACTATATTTCTAATAGTCCCGTTTGGTGACCTCCACATTTTTTTTAAAGTGAATTCTTTGACTCTATCTTCATCAGGTGTGATTGTCGCACATTTAATACCTACATTATATTTTTTGATTGCTTCAGCAGAATCAATTGTGACCTGGTCATCCGTAAAATCTCTGTTTTTAACTCCTAAGTCAAAATATTTAATATCTAGTTCTAGATAGGGTAGTATAAGTTTAGTTTTTATAAAATCCCAGATAATTCTGGTCATTTCGTCTCCATCTAGTTCAACAACTGGATTTTTTACAATAATTTTTTTCATGAAAAGTACTGAAATTAAATTTTAATTTCTTTGATTCTTGCCTTTTTCCCTCTAAGTTCTCTGAAATAATATATTCTTGATCTTCTTACTTTACCACGTTTATTAACTTCAATTTTTTGAATTGTTGGTAAATTGATTGGAAAAATTCTTTCAATTCCTATAGTACCGGACATTTTTCTTATCGTGAAGGTTTTTGTTAAACCAGTGCCTTTAATTTGAATAACAACACCCTTGAAAAATTGGGTACGAACTTTTTCACCTTCTCTAATTTCGTAATAAACTGTTATTGTATCTCCTGATTTAAAAGTTGGGATTTCTTTTTTCGTAACAAATTCATCTTGTACGAATTTTACTAAGGATTCCATTTTGCAAAATTTTAATTAAAATGATTTAACATACACGATTATCGTCAGCGGTTAAACCAAATGGATTGCAAAATTACTATTTTTTTTTCTTTTAAAAGAAATTTAGTCACTTAAAAAATTTGGTCTTATTTTTTTGGTTCTTTCTAATGCTTTTTTCTCTCGCCAATTCTCAATTTTAGCTTTATCGCCAGAAAGTAAAATACTAGGTACTTCAATATTTTCAAAATTAGCAGGTCGTGTGTAAACTGGGGGAGCGAGAATTTCGTCCTGAAAAGAATCTGTAAGTGCTGAAGTTTCGTCTCCTAACACTCCAGGAATTAATCTTATTATTGAATCACATAATACAGCTGCAGGAAGTTCTCCACCTGATAAAACATAATCTCCTATTGAAATTTCCATAGTTATTAGTTTATCACGAACTCTTTGATCAACTCCTTTATAGTGTCCGCATAAAATTATTATGTTTCCGACAAGAGATAACTTGTTGGCTAACTTTTGGTTCAATATTGGCGCATCAGGTGTCATGTAAATAACTTCACTATAATGTCTTTGTTTTTTTAATTTATCAATACATTTTTTAATTGGCTCAATCATCATTACCATTCCAGATCCTCCACCAAACTGGTAATCATCTACTTGTTTTCTTTTTTTTGATGCATAATTTTTTAAATCGTGAAAATTAATTTCTACAATCTGTTTTTCAATAGCTCTTTTGATAATTGAGGCACTAAAAGGACTCTCAATTAACTGAGGCAAAACACTTATAATATCAATTCTAATCATTAATTATTCAAAAATTAATTTTTCTTTTTCTCCATCAGGACTAACAAAAGTTATTTGACTGATTTTAATGTTATTTTTAAATTTTTTGATTTCGGAAGTATTCTTAACAGCTTCTCCGTTAATTTCTATAATAATATATCCAGGGTTAATTCCCATCCTATATAATGTATTATTTCTATGATTCAATACTTTAACACCATAATCTAAATCTAATGTTTCAAGTTCTTCTTTAGACATATTTTTTATTTGCATCCCGTAAAAATCTATATTTTCATTTTTTTCTAGTACAACTTTTAACTTTAATTTCTTGTTATCACGAGTTAGTCCAACTAATATTTCATCGCCTGGTCTTTTAGTGCTCAAATAGCCGGATAAATCTGAAAATTTAGCTATTTTAAGATTATCCAAACTTAGAATAACATCTCCTTTCTTAATACCTGCCATTGCTGCGCCCATGGTTGGTTCCACATCATTGACATAAAATCCCTCTGTTAAGTTTATGTTTAATTCGTTGGCGTTTCTTGAATTAAGTCCAAAGCCAGTAACACCTAGCAGTCCTTTTTGAACATTTCCAAATTCAATGATATCTTCAAATATTTTTCTTGCGACGTTGCTCGGAACAGCAAAAGAATAACCAACAAACCCACCTGTTCCACTTGTTATTGCAGTATTAATTCCAATTAGATCACCAGATGTATTTACAAGGGCACCTCCACTATTACCTGAGTTAACTGCGGCATCTGTTTGGATAAATGATTGATTTTTTGAATCATAGTCATTCAAATCTCTAGATTTTGCGCTGATAATTCCAGCTGTTACCGTAGAAGTTAAATTGTATGGATTACCAACCGCAAGAACCCATTCGCCAATTTTAGTTTGATCAGAATTTGCAAATCTTATATAGGGAAATGTTTCTTTGCTGTCAATTTTTAATACGGCAATATCAGCAACTTCATCAGTACCAATTAAATTAGCTGTGTAGCTTTTGTTATTGTTTGTTGTTATTTCAATTTTTGTAGCTTCTTCTATCACATGATTATTAGTTATAATGTAACCATCTTTTGAAACAATTACGCCTGAACCCATACCTACTCTTGTTCTGTTATTTTGATTATTATTGAAATAATCCCAAACTGAAGAGGGACCACTTGAAACACTAGTATTTTTTACATGGACAACAGAATTAATTGTTTTTTCAGCGGCCACTGTAAAATCGATATTAGTACTGGATTCACTAATAGAATTGGGGTCAAATGAAATATTTACCATTTTATTTTCTGGAAATATATTTTTTGAGGATAAATTATGATCAAAATTTAAATTATGGATTAAAAGAGCTACTATTCCACCAATTATGGATATTGATAAAGGATATATAATTTTTTTCATTTTACATTATTTTAAATCAAAATTAAATTTTTAAATTATAGAAAAATATATTTTAACTACTTTTTAACAGCATCTACTTTTTTTTATCTTCGTGAATTATTAAAATGAAAATAAAATTTCAAAAATATCAAGGTACAGGAAATGATTTTATTATAATTAACAATAATGATTTACTTTTTCCAACAAATAATAGAAGTTTTATTAAACGTCTGTGTAACAGAAAGTTTGGTATTGGTTCAGATGGTTTAATACTTATTAATCCATCTAAAAATACTGATTTTGAAATGTTATATTTTAATTCTGATGGAAATTTAGGCTCCATGTGTGGCAACGGAGCTAGGTGTTCTGTAAAATTTGCTCAAAATAATAAAATAGTTTCTGACAAAACTTTATTTAACGCATTTGATGGAAGTCACCGTGCAAATATTCATAATAATATTGTTTCTCTTTCAATGAAAGATGTCAGTGATATAAAAACTTTTGGAGAGGATCTGTTTTTAGATACCGGCTCACCACATTATGTAAAAATTGTAAAAAATTTAGAAAATTTTGATGTTTATAATGAGGGTAAGTTAATTAGAAACAGCAATGAATTTTTCAAACATGGAGTAAATGTCAATTTTGTTAAGATAATTTCTGAAAAAGAATTTGAAGTTAGAACTTTTGAAAGAGGGGTAGAGGATGAAACATTATCCTGTGGAACAGGTGTAACTGCTGTAGCTTTATCAATGCATTACTTAAATAAAACATTACTAAATAATTTAAAAATTAAAACTAAAGGTGGTGTTTTAGATGTAAAATTTATTCAAAATAATAACAGATATGAAAAAATTATTCTGTCTGGAAATGTAGAATTAATATTTGAAGGAGAAATAGATATGTAAATGGAAAATAAAAAATTATATAAAATAATTATTAATGTTGGTATTTTAAGTTTTTTATTTATTTCCAGTTTTTTTCTTTTTAACTTTTATAAAACTTATTATTCTGATAACACAAATTTTAATGATGAATCGATTTTTATTTTCATTAAATCTGGAACAGGATTAAACAATTTACAACAACAAATTATCCCATTTTTAAAAGATTCTACAACATTTTTAGATGCTGCATATAAAACTAATTATGTTTTTAACATAAAAGCAGGTAAATACGAAATTAAAAAGGGTTTTTCAAATAAAGAAATTATCAATTCACTAAGATTTAAAAATATTCCAGTCAAAGTGACCTTTAACAATATGGAAAGAATTGAAAATTTAGCCTCGAGAGTATCAAAATTTATAGAAGCTGATAGTTTAAGTTTGATGAATTCGTTTAATAAAAAAACTTTTTTAGAAAGCAATGACTTAGATACTGAATCTGTGTTTTCTATTTTTTTACCAAACACATATGAATTTTATTGGAACACAAGCGCTGATCAATTTAGAGATAAAATGTTGGATCAATTTAAATTGTTTTGGAATCCATCCAGAGTTAAAAAAGCGAAATCATATAATTTAAATCCAATTGAAATATCAATTTTGGCTTCTATTGTACAAAGAGAAACACCGAAAGTAGACGAAAGACCTACTATTTCTGGCGTTTATTACAATAGACTTAGAAGAAAAATGAAATTACAGGCAGATCCAACAATTGTATATACAATCAAACTAGAAAAAGGATTTGATACTCGAATTAGAAGAGTCTTATATAGAGATTTGAGAATAAGGTCTCCTTTCAATACTTATTTAAACAAAGGTTTACCGCCCGGTCCTATTTACATGCCAGATATAAGTTCAATTGAGTCAGTTTTAAATTTAGAAAATCATGACTACCTATTTTTTGTTGCTGATGTTAAAAGACCTGGCTATCATATGTTTGCCAAAACCAATTCACAGCACAATAAAAATAAAAGACAATATACTTCATGGTTGAGGAAAAATAAAATAAAGAGATAACAATCTGATTTACAGATAATTAAAATTTTATGTATGTTTGCGGAAATTTTTAAATAAAATTTTTGTTTTGAAAACATTTAAAACCAACATAATATTATTTCTAATTGCTCTTTTATTTAATAGCTCTTTTTATAAACCAGCACCTAAAAAAAATATTGTTAACAATTCAGATAATCTAGAATTTACTGTTTTAAATAAAAAAACATTAAGCATAGTTGAGAATTTTATTTTTTTGAAAAAAGATTTTAATGGTTTTAAAGAAAAATTAGCCTTTAAAGAATCTGGTGGTAGATACCATTGCATTAATGAGTTTGGATATATGGGTAAATATCAATTTAATTTGAGCACTTTGAAAATGTTTAAAATTTATAATGGAAGAAAATTCTTAAATAATCCAGAATTACAAGAAAAAGTCTTTTTAATGAACATACAAAGAAATAAATGGATTCTAAGAAAAGATATTAACTGGTTTGTTGGTTCAGTTATAAATGGATTAGAAATCACAGAATCAGGAATATTAGCCGCTGCACACTTATCAGGTCCAGGAAATGTAAAAAAGTTTTTAAGAGAAAATGGTAAAGCTGATTTGAAAGATGCATTTGGCACCTCAATTTCTCATTATATGAATTACTTTAAAAACTTTGATATGTCCTTTGTCGAAGGAATTAAAAAACCTAGAATTTAATTAGATTGAATTAAAAATATTGAAGGTCTTTTATCATAGTTCTCTAGGTTATTTTTCCATTGTTTTATAGTTTGTGTTTTAACTAATTCACTATTTAAAGTAAGGTCAGTAGCAATACAGAGTTTGGTTGTAGGTTTTAAAAATTTTAATAAATCAATTATTAATTTCCTGTTTCTGTAAGGCGTTTCCATAAAGATTTGGGTAGTGTCGTAAGATTGTTTTTCAAGAAATTTTATTTTATTTTTTCTATCATTTTTTTCAATAGGTAAGTAACCGTTAAATTTAAAATTTTGACCGTTGAGTCCTGACGCCATAAGGGCTAATAATATTGAAGAAGGACCAACTAAAGGAATAACTTTCAAGTTTAACAGATGAGCATTATAGATTAATTCAGCGCCAGGATCTGCTATGCCTGGACATCCAGCATCAGAAACCAAGCCTATATTATATCCTTTAAAACATGGATTTAAAAAAGAACTAATGGATTCTTTGCTGGTAAATTTATTTAATGTATTTATTATTAATTTTGTTTGACATTTATTTGGAGAAATAATTTTAATAAAGGCTCTTCCAGGTTTTTCATTTTCAAATATAAAATGATTGATTTTATCAATTATTTTAAATGAGTGATTATCAAAATTAAAATTTGAATTTTTACCTAAATAATTTGGAATTAAGTACAAAGAACCATATTCCATAAATAGATTTTATTTTTTTCTAAATAGTAAACTTTTTGGACAAGTCTTCTACATATTTTCTAAATTGTTTATCAGTAAAAGAAAGATTATCTACTGTTTTGCAAGCGTGAAGGACTGTAGCATGGTCCCTATGACCGATTTGTGAACCAATGCTAGCCAATGAAGCTTTGGTATATTTTTTAGCAAAAAACATAGCTAATTGCCTCGCTTGGACAATATGTCTTTTTCTAGTTTTGGATTGTAATGTGGATACATCCATTTGAAAATATTCAGAAACAATTTTTTGAATGTAGTCTATAGAAACTTCTCGTTTGGTGTTTTTGACAAATTTGTCGACAACATTTTTAGCAAGTTCAAGAGTTATTTCTTTTTTATTAAAAGACGACTGTGCAATTAAGGATATTATTGCGCCTTCCAGTTCTCTTATGTTAATTGTTATATTTTTTGCAATAAAATCTACAATCTCATCTGAAATTTCAACACCATCCCTAAATAACTTATTTTTTAATATTGACACTCTTGTCTCGTAATCTGGTCTTTGAAGTTCTGCTGATAAACCCCATTTAAATCTAGATAGTAATCTCTGCTCGATATCCTGCATGTCGACAGGTGCTTTATCAGATGTTAATATAACTTGCTTGCCATTTTGATGCAAGTGATTAAATATGTGAAAAAAAACATCTTGTGTTCCAGTTTTTCCAGAAAAAAATTGAACATCATCGATGATCAACACATCGATTATTTGATAAAAATGTATAAAATCGTTTCTGTTATTTTTTTTGACTGAATCAATGTACTGTTGAGTAAATTTCTCAGCTGAAATATAAAGAACTGTTTTTTCAGGGAACTTTTCTTTAACATTAACACCAATTGCATGAGCAAGATGTGTTTTTCCTAATCCAACTCCACCAAAAATTAACAATGGGTTAAAAGATGTTCCACCGGGTTTGTTGGAAACAGCCATTCCAGCCGAACGCGCCAATCTGTTAGCATCTCCCTCTAAAAAATTATCAAAATTATAATTTGGGTTTAGTTGAGATTCAATTTTTAAATTTTTTATACCAGGAATTATAAATGGATTTTTTAATTCTGTACTAAGATTGCCTAGTGGGATATCAACCTTTTGAGATGGAATATTAGACTTGTATTGACTTGGAATTTTTTCAATAAAAGGTTTAAGATTTCCAAAAGTATTTTCCATTTTAATTATATATACTAACCTTGCATTATTTCCAAGTTCTTTAGTCAATGCTAGTTTGAGTAACTTTACATAATGTTCTTCCAACCATTCATAAAAAAATTTGCTTGGAACTTGAACGTTGAGTATGTTATCTTCGAGCTTGATTGGTTTGATGGGTTCAAACCATGTTTTGTATGCTTGGATCTGTATGTTATCCTTTACGAACTTGAGACAATTATTCCATACAGATTCTGCAGTTAACATTAATTATAATATATTTTTGGTTGTTATAATTGACAATAAATTTGAAAAAAAATATTGTTTAATTAATAGCAACAAATATGTGCAAATTTTTATTAAAAAAAAATCATTTTGCTATTGAATTTTAATTTTTTTTTGTTCATATTATTGAAGTTGTCAAATAATGATTTTTTAATAACAATTTGGAGAATAAAATTAATTTTTTTGTAAGGTATAGTGAAACGGACCAAATGTCTTTTGTTTACCATGGTAATTATGTAAAATACTTTGAAATGGGAAGAATTGATTGGTTAAATAAATTAGGTTTTTCTTATAAAAAAATGGAAGAAGATGGGATTTTACTTCCTGTAATTGATCTTAAAATAAATTTTAAAAAATCAGCACTGTTTGATGATAAATTATCCTTAACAACTAAATTAGTTAAAACCCCTTCATACATGATTGAATTTGATTATAAAATTTCTAGAGATGAACAGTTAATTACGACTGGTTATACAAAATTAATTTTTTTAAATGCCAAAACAAATAAACCTATGAGATGCCCTAGCTCAATTATTGAAGCTATTAAAAAGGTTTAATAATTTCAAGTTCATCATTTCCAATTTTCTTCTTTACTATTATATTTCCGTTAATTTTTGGTGCCTTTAGACCTTTTACTAATTTTTTATTACTGCTAAAAACTCTAGCCTCATCCCAAATGTTATTTTTGATGAACAAGTCCAATGTTTTTCTTCCACCCTCAACTATTATGGATTGAATATTTTTTTTAAATAAAAATTTAATAATTTCATCAATTAAAGGATTGGATAAGTTAATTTCTTTTTCAGTTATTTTTAAAGTTGTGGCTTCTTTATTAAAAATATTAAAACCTTCATTTAAATTATTATCCAAATCAACAACAATTCTTGTTGGATTATGTCCACTCCAATCTCTAATGTTTAATTTTGGATTATCATCAATTATTGTATTGTAACCAACTAAAATAGCATGTTCCTTAGCTCTCCATTTATGAACTAATTGTCTGCTTTTTAATGAGCTAATCCAAAAAGGTTTTTTTTCTATTTTTTTTAAAGGCGATATGAATTTATCATTCGATTGTGCCCATTTTAAAATTATATATGGTCTACTGTTTTTATTGAAACATAGAAAATTCTTGTGCAATTCGTCGCATTCATTTTTTAATACTCCAAAAACTACATTTATATTATTTTTTTTTAAATATTCAATTCCTTTTCCATTTACTTTTTTACTGTTGTCAAGAGTCCCAATAACCACCCTAGGAATGTTATATTTAGATATTGTGTTACAACATGGTGGAGTTTTTCCGAAATGAGAGCAGGGTTCTAAAGTAACATATAAGGTAGATGTTTTTAATAATTTAATATCCTTGATTTTGTTAATTGCATTTATTTCTGCATGGCTTCCACCATGCTCACTTGAATATGCTTCGGAAATAATAGAATTGTTGTTCACAATTATACAACCAACACTCGGGTTAGGATATGTTTTACCAATCCCCTGTTTTGCAACTTCAATACAACGCGACATGAAATAAATATCTGAAAATTTGTTATCCATTATTCTTATTAGAAGTTTTGTCTATTATTATTAAGATGTATCTTCACTTAACAAAAATAATCTAAAAAATGGAAGAAAATTCTAAATGGATTATAAGAGAGGTTAATGATTTTGACAATGCTGAATTACATAACGTATTATCAGACGTAATGATAGAGTTTGGTGTTCCTAAAAAAGGTACTGCACTTGGGGATCCTGAACTAAAAAAAATGAGTAATGCTTACAAAAATAAAAGAAGTGTTTATTACATAATTGAAAATGATAACAAAATTTTTGGGGGAGCGGGAATTTCTAAATTAAAAAATTCAAATAAAAATATATGTGAACTTCAAAAAATGTATTTTTTAAAAGAAGCACGAGGAATTGGTATGGGTAGGATAATGATTGAAAAATGTTTAAGTGATGCTAAAAATTTCGGATATACTAATTGTTATATTGAAACTATGATTAATATGAAATCAGCTCAGAAACTTTATTTATCTAAAGGCTTTAAATTTATTGAAAAACCATTGGGGAATACTGGACATAATGCTTGTCAAGTTTGGATGATAAAAAAAATATTATGACACTATTGGAGTATCATGATTTATTTTTTAAATCTCTAAAATCAAAAATCGATACAAACGAGCTTGGCGAGTTTTTTTTCTGGATTATTGAGCATACTCTTGGTATCAATAGAATCAACTACATGTTAAATCCTCAATATTTAATTAACATCAATAAAACCCCTAGTCTTATAAATTCTATTAATCAATTAAAAAATGATATGCCGATTCAGTATGTTATTGGTCAGACAGAATTTATGGGAATGAAATATTTTTTGAATATTGAAGTTTTAATTCCGAGGCCAGAGACAGAAGAATTGGTTTCTTGGGTTTTAGTAAGTAACCCAAAAAATCAAAAAATTTTGGATATTGGAACAGGTAGTGGTTGTATTGCTATTAGTTTGGCTAAATTTTTAAAATCATGTGAGATTACCGGTTGGGATTTAAATAATAAAATTTTGAACGTTGCAAGAAAAAATGCTGAATCAAATAATGTTGATGTTTCTTTTGAAATTCAAGATATAAAATCTATAGTATCCAAAGAAAAATTTGATGTTATAATTTCTAATCCCCCATATATAACCTTGAGAGAAAAACAATTTATCAAAAAAAATGTTCTACTACACGAGCCTCATGAAGCATTATTTGTATATGACAAAGACCCATTATTTTTTTATAAAAAAATAATAAGTTTTGCTTTAAGTAGTTTAAAAAAAAATGGTTGTATATATTTTGAAATTAATGAAATGTTTTTGGAAGATGTTACAAAACTTTTAAATAATCGAGGTTTTTACGATATTGAGCATAAAAAAGATTTTAGATCAAAAAATCGAATGGTAAAAGCTTTTATTCAATGAATTTAGTACTTGAAAAAATTGAAAAGTTAAGAGATGAATTACATTTTCATAATTATAATTATTACGTACTAGATAAACCGTTGATTACTGATTATGATTTTGATATGAAATTGAAAGATTTAATAAATCTTGAAAAAAAATATCCACAATTTTACGATAATAATTCTCCAACTTTAAGAGTCGGTGGTTCTATCATAAAAAGCTTTGACAGTGTCAAACATGATTTTCCAATGTATTCTTTAGACAACTCCTATTCAAAAAATGATTTAGAGGATTGGAACGATAGGATTTTTAAAAATATTGGACATAATAATCTTCAATTTCTATGTGAATTAAAATTTGATGGAGTCTCGATAAATTTAACTTACAAGAGTGGAAGGTTGATAAAGGCAGTTACAAGAGGAGATGGTATTGAAGGTGATGATGTTACTGAGAACATCAAAACAATTAAAACAATACCATTAAAATTAAAAGGCTCTTTCCCAAAGAATTTTCAAATTAGAGGGGAAATAATTATTGAAAAAAATGATTTCCTAAAAATGAATGAAATCAGATTAAACCAAGGACTGGATCCTTACATGAATCCAAGAAATACAGCATCGGGAAGTTTAAAGTTGCAAGATAGTTCTGAAGTAGCAAGAAGACCTTTAAAATGCTTTTTATATCAAATCGTTTCCAATGAAGAGAATTATAAAACTCAACAAAATTATTTAGAGAATGCTTTAGATTGGGGTTTTAATGTTTCCCAAACATATAAACTTTGTAATAATTTAAATGAAGTGATGAATTATATAAACCATTGGGATCAAAAACGACATCTCTTAAATTATGAAATTGATGGTATTGTGGTAAAGGTAAATGATCTTAATTATCAAAAGGAACTTGGTTTTACATCAAAATATCCACGATGGTCTATTGCTTATAAATATAAAACTGAACAAGTTTACACCAGGCTAAAAAGTGTTTCCTATCAAGTTGGTAGAACTGGAGCCATAACACCAGTTGCGAATTTAGAGCCTGTACTTTTGGGTGGGACTTATGTTAAAAGAGCTTCTCTTCATAATGAAGATCAAATAAACAAGTTAGATTTACATGTAAACGACATTGTAAATATTGAAAAGGGAGGTGAGATTATTCCAAAAATAGTTGGTGTTGATTTAGAAAAAAGAAATTTTGAGTGTGATAAAATTGAATTTGTTGAAAATTGTCCATCATGTTTTAAAATTCTTTCAAGAAACGAGTCGGAATCTCAACATTATTGTTTGAATTTTAAGAATTGTCCACCTCAAATAACTGGACGAATTCAACATTTTATTTCTAGAAAAGCAATGGATATAAATGGGTTAGGCAATGAAACGATTGATTTACTTTATCAAAGTGGTTTAGTTTCAAACTATGCTGATTTATATGACTTAAAAAGAGATGATTTACTGCCATTAGAAAGGATGGCTAATAAATCGGTTAATAATATTTTTATTGGACTGGAGGAGTCAAAAAAAATTCCTTTTGAAAGGGTTTTGTTTGCACTTGGGATTAGGTACGTTGGTCAAACCGTTGCAAAAAAAATAGCACTAGCTTTTAAATCAATTGATAACTTAAAGACAAAAAAAATTAAAGATTTGATTTTAGTTGATGAAATAGGAGACAGAATATCAGAAAGTATTGTTGATTTCTTTCAGGATGAAGAAAATTGTTATATGGTAGATAGACTTAAATCATTAGGACTTCAATTTGAAATAATGCAAGATAAGAAGCCTTTAAATAATGTGCTGAAGGGTGACTCGTTTGTAATTTCTGGGGTTTTTGAAAATTATTCTAGAGATCAGTTAAAAAAAATGATAGAATTAAATGGTGGTAAAATTTTATCATCTATTTCCTCAAAAACTAATTATCTTTTGGGTGGAAATAATATTGGGCCAAGCAAATTATTGAAGGTGGAAAAGTTAAAAATACCGATAATCGGCATAGACAGTTTTATTAATATGTTGAAATCTAGACCTTAATAGAATTAGATTCTTCTTTAATTTCTTTACTTGATAAATAGAAATCAATTTTTCCAATATTTATTCCAAAACAACCCACTTGATTAATTAAAACATTATTACCATTTAAGTTAGTCACCTGCACAGGCTTATTCATAAAAGTATGCGTGTGACCTCCAATAATTAAATCAATATTTTTTGTTTTTTTAGCTAAATTTAAATCACAAATTTCTTTTTTATCATCGTATTTATATCCTAGATGAGATAAGCAAATAATAATATCACATTGATAGTCGTTTTTTAGTTTTTTAGTTATGTCATTTGCAATTTCTATTGGATCTAAATATTTCACATCGCTGTATAATTTTTTTTCGACTAATCCGTCCAATGCAATTCCTAATCCAAAAACTCCAATTTTAACATCATCAATATTATATATTTCATATTTTTTTATTTTACTTTCAAGTGGCGTGTTTTTCAAATCATAATTAGAATTTAAAAATGAAAAATTGGCATGATTTAATGATTTGGATAATTTATTTATTCCATTGTCAAATTCGTGATTTCCAAGTGTTGCAGCGTTATAACCTAATTTACTCATCAATTTTAATTCAATTTCTCCTCCAAAAAAATTAAAATATGGAGTTCCTTGAAATATATCTCCTGCATCAAAAATTAATGTATTAGGATTTTCTTTTTTAAGTCTATTAAAGATTTTTGCTCTTGCTATCACACCACCACCATTAGGATTTAAAGGATCGTTAGCTGGGAAAGGATCGATATGGCTATGAACATCGTTAGTATGAATTATAGTTATTTTTTTAAATTTTTCATTATAATTTAAATTATTAAAAGGTATAAAAATACCAAAGATTGTAAATGATGAAATTTTTTCTATAAAATACCTCCTATTCATTTGATTCTTTGAATTCTGTTATCCAATTTTCCTTCAATTTTTTTTTTCAAAGTAATGTGTTTTATCACTACCTCCCTGATGTTTGTTTCAAGGTTGTAAAGTTCTAAAGGATTCATAAAAAAATCCATTTTATCACCACCCTCTTGAAGAAAATTTGAAGTTAAAACATAGTATGATTTGTTAATATTAAATTTTTTATTTTGGATTAAAGCATTTTGAATTTTATTTTGATTAAATGTTATTTTTAAACCGGAAACTGGGTGTTGTTTGTTGTTATTATTTAAATATTGAAATAATTCTTGAACTTTATTTCCACTAATTTTAACAACAGTCGAAAGATTATTAAAAGGCATTATAGTAACGAGGTCATGCTGTGTGATTACTCCCATATTTAGTGTTCCCCTAATCCCTCCATAATTAATTAGACAAAAATCAATGTTTTTAAAAAATTTATTTTTAAAAAGTTTATTAGATTCTTCAAGCAAAATATCAGCTATAAGATTACCTAAGGTAGATTCTAATTCGCCATCCCTAATACTTAAAGATTTTGTAGAGAATCCAATTTTTTTTTGAAGTTTAATTATTTCTTTTTTATAAGGTTTGATTAATTCTTCAAGCTCATTGTTACTTGCATGAAAATCATCAACTTTAATATTTTGAGACGAAATTTTACTAATTTGAGAATTTAGGTTACTAAATAAAAAAAACACAAGAGTTATAGATATAACAATTTGTTTAATTTTTATATTATTTGTGTATAATATAGTTTTCAAAAATGAAATATGTAATTTTACTTAAGTTTTAAATATATGATTTTTAAATCACTACATAATAAATTATTAAATAAAAAGATTAGTAATTCCTTGGATAAACTATCACAGCATACTAGATTTAAGCCCAATCCAATTAAAACTTTGGGTTGTATTGTTGATCCGTCTTTTCCAATCTCTGTTGAAAATTTTATTGATCTATCCATCTCTTTAGGTTTGAAAGAAAAGGATTTGAAGATTATCACATTTCAAGAGAATAAAAATATTTTTAATGTTTTTTCTGCTATGAATATTACACCAAGTTGTGTCTCTTTCTATGGAAATATTAAAGGGAAAGATTCTTTAGAGTTTGTCTCTTTTGAATATGATTTATTAATTAATTTTTTTAAATCAAATCGACTACTAACATTACTATCGTCAAAAACAAATGCAAAATTTAGAGTAGGTTTTGAATCTGTAAATTCTAATTTAAATGATTTAATTTTTTCTAATAAAATCAAAAAGTATAAAAATTTTAAATCAGAGTTAATTAAATATTTAAAAATGATCAAATGAATGAAGTTTTGGAAAAGTTTAGAGGAACTGGAGTAGCAATTGTTACACCATTTAATGATGATTTTTCTATTGATTACAATGCGATTAAAAAATTAGTAGAATATGTTATTGATGGAGGTGTAGATTACATTGTAGTTCAAGGAACAACTGGTGAATCTTCAACTTTAACTCAAGATGAAAAAATTAAATCTAGAAGAGCTTTTATTGATGCTAATAAAGAACGAGTACCATTAGTTGTTGGTATTGGATCTAACGATACGGAATCATTAATAAATTATATTAAGAACTCTGAATTAAAAGGTTTTTCAGCTGTGCTTTCTGTAACACCTTACTACAACAAACCTACGCAAGAAGGATTATTTAAGCATTATTCATTGTTGGCTCAATCCTCTAGTTTACCATTAATTCTCTATAATGTTCCTAGCAGAACTAGCTGTAATTTAGAACCTGAAACAGTTTTTAGATTGGCTCAAAATAATAAAAATATAATTGGAATTAAAGAAGCGAAAGGAGATATGCAACAAATGGACTTTTTAATAAAAAATAGACCAAGTAATTTTTTGATTATATCTGGAGATGATGAGACTGCTCCCTCAAGTATAATAAATGGAGCTGATGGTGTAATTTCAGTTGCTGCAGGATGCATTCCAAAATTGTATAATAAAATTGTAGATTCTGCTTTAAATCATAATGAATTTGAAACGCAAGAGCTACTAAGTTCAATAAAACCATTTTTGAAAAATTTATTCGTCGAAGGTAATCCTGCGGGACTTAAATCAGCTCTTTCAATACAAAAACTTTGTAAAAATAAATTGAGATTACCACTGTTGCCAGTTTCAACTAATCTTCATGAAAAAATAGAAAAGTTCATTATTAAAAATTCTTAAAAGTTTTTATTCTTAACTTGATTTTTTAAATTAAATTTACCGAATGTTGAGAAAATTTTTAAATCTAACAATAATATTTTTAATCTGTATTTCATTTTCCTGTAATGAATTTCAAAAGGTTCTTAAAAGTGAAGATATTAAATCTAAGTATGATTTAGCAGAAACCTATTATGAGAATCAAGATTTTAGAAGGGCTAGCAGGTTGTTTGAGCAAATTAAACCAAAATACCGTGGTAAGCCCCAAGGAGAAAGAATTACCTTTTTCTATGCTAATTGTTTGTTAAATACCAAAAACTACGTATTGGCTGCTTTCGAGTTTGAAAGCTTTGCAAAAGCTTATCCGTTGAGTGAAAAAGTTGAAGATGCCAACTTTTTTTCTGCTTATGCTTATTACAAACAATCACCTGTTTTTAGTTTAGATCAAAATGAAACTAACAACGCAGTAGAAAAATTACAAGAATTTATAAATAAGTATCCAAATTCTGAAAGAATGACTTCAGCTAACGATTTAGTCCAAGAACTAAGAATTAAATTAGAATACAAAGCTTTTGAGATCGCAAAACAATACAATACTATTCGTGATTATAAATCTGCCATAATTGTTTTAGATGATTTTATTTCTGATTATCCCGGCACGCCTTACAGAGAGGATGCTTTATTTTATTTATTTGATTCGTCATATGAGTTAGCTATTAATAGTGTAGATTCCAAAATGTTGGAGAGATTAAATGACGCTAAAAAACTTTACAATGAACTAATTGAAGTTTATCCAGAATCTAAATATATTGGTAAATCAAATAAATTGAATGAGTCTATCGATTCAAAAATTAGTACATTTGCAAATAATTAAATTTATCAAATAGAAAACATGGATTTTAAAAAAACATCTGCACCCTTAAATACTATTACATATGATAGAAATGTTGTTGATTCCAAAACAGATAATATCTATGAAGCAATTTCTATAATTTCAAAACGAACAATCCAAATTAACGAGGATATTAAAAAGGAGTTGATAGACAAGTTAGAGGAGTTTGCTAGTCCAACAGAAAGTTTGGATGAAATTTTTGAAAATAAAGAACAGATTGAAGTTTCAAAATTTTATGAAAAACTGCCGAAAGCACATGCTATGGCTATTGAAAATTGGTTGTCTGAAAAAATTTATTTTAGAAACACAGAATCTAAAGAATAAATATGTCTATCCTTAATGGCAAAAATATCTTATTAGGTATTTCAGGCGGGATAGCAGCTTATAAATCTCCTTTTTTAGTTAGATTATTAATAAAGTCTGGTGCTAACGTCCAAGTCATTATGACACCAAGTTCAAAAGATTTTGTTACCCCACTCACATTATCTACTCTATCAAATAATCCTGTTTTATCTGACTTTTTTAGTAAGGATAATAAAAATGAATTATGGAATAATCATGTTGAGTTGGGTCTATGGGCAGATTATTTTATTATCGCACCGGCAACTGCAAATACTTTATCTAAAATGGCCTCTGCCAGAGCAGATAATTTATTAATAGCAACATATCTTTCAGCTAAATGTCCTGTTTATTTTGCTCCAGCCATGGATTTAGATATGCATAAAAATAAAGCAAACCAAATAAATATAAATAAATTGGTTGAGTTTGGTAATCTTCATATTCCTGTAAACTCAGGGTTTTTAGCCAGTGGGTTAGAGGGTGAGGGTAGGATGCAAGAACCACGTGAAATAATTGATTTTATTTCCTCAAACATTTTAAAAGAGATGAAATTTTTTAAGAAGAAAATTTTAATTACTGCTGGACCTACTTATGAAAAAATTGATTCTGTAAGATTTATTGGAAATTTTTCAAGTGGTAAAATGGGTTTTTCTCTAGCACAAACAGCTGCTAAATTAGGCGCGGAAGTATATTTAATTACTGGTCCAACTAGTTTGAACGTTACGAATTCTAGAATAGAAATTTTTAATGTTACTAGTGCAGATGAAATGTATAATATAACTAACGAATTGTTTCCTAAAGTGGATATAGCTATTCTATCTGCCGCAGTTTCTGATTACAAGCCAAAACAATTTGTGAATCATAAAATCAAAAAAGAAATCAATAGTGATTTAAACATTGAACTAGTTTCTAACGTAGATATTCTTAATCACCTTGGAAAAATAAAAAAAGAAAATCAATTATTAATAGGTTTTGCTCTTGAGTCTGATAATGAAATTGATAATGCAAAAAAAAAATTAAATAATAAAAACTTAGATGCTGTAGTACTTAATTCCTTAAATGATAAAGGAGCGGGTTTTAATAGTGATACAAATAAAATAACTTTTATTAATAATAAAAATGAAATAATAAAGTTTAATTTAAAAAGTAAGTTAGAGGTCTCCAAAGATATTTTTAATGAAATCATTAAGCTTGTACATGTTTAGAATATTTTTTTTATTGTTTTTTTTATTTCAAAATAATCTTTCTCAAGAAATAAATTGTAAGGTAATTGTAAATTCAAATCAAATCAATCAAACAAATAAATCAATATTTTCAAATTTTGAAAAATCTGTCAGCTCTTTTGTTAATTCGAATAAATGGTCGAATAATAATTTTTCAAGTCATGAAAAAATCAATTTGAATGTTCTTATAACAATAGTTTCCTATTCAAATAATAGTTTCAATGCAAATTTTGAATTTCAATCTTTAAGACCAGTATTTAATTCAACATATCAAACACCTCTCTTTAACTTTATCGATAAAAATGTAGAATTTAAATATGAAGAGTTTGAAACACTTTTCTCTGTTGAAAATCAATTTCAATCAGATTTAGTTTCTTTATTATCCTTTTATGTGAATATAATTCTTGGAATTGACAACGATAGTTTTGTTCTAAATTCTGGTTCAATTTTTTATGAAAAAGCTCAACAAATTTTAAACTTAGCCAATCAAAGTGGGAATTCTAGTAATTGGCAATCATCTAGTTCTGGAGGAAGAATTAATAAGTTTTGGTTAATAGAAAATTTAAATTCTTCAAATTCTAAAGAGTTTAGAGAAATGTTATATTCTTATCACTCCGATGGATTAGATATGATGTTTGATAATAAGTTATTATCTAAAAAAAATATTTCATCGGCAATAGTATCTTTGGATAGAATGAATAGAAGGGTTCCAAATTCTTTATTACTTAAAATTTTTTTTGAAACAAAGTCTGATGAAATAATGGATATTTTTTCTTCTGGACCTGAATTTGATTCTACAAATTTATATAATCAATTAAATAGACTGGCTCCTTTTTTTTCTAATAAATGGTCAAACATTAGATAGTTAGAATTTGGTTTCATAAAGAAAACTAGATTATATTTGATTACGTCAATAATTATATTTTGTTAACCAAACTATCAATAAAAAATTTTGCTTTAATAGATTCATTAGAAATTAATTTTTACAACGGTTTTTCCATAATTACAGGTGATACAGGATCAGGAAAATCAATACTGTTGAACGCTTTATCTTTAATAGTTGGGAAGCGTGCTGATCATACCTCTTTGAAAAACGATCAGTTTAAATGTGTAATCGAGGGAGAGTTTGATTTAAAAAGCTATGAATTAAAGAAGATTTTTCTTGAAAATGATTTAGATTACTTTCAACATTCTATTCTGAGAAGAGAAATTTTACCAAATGGAAAATCCAGATCTTTTGTAAACGATTCCCCTGTTAAATTAGAGATAATGAAATCCATTGGTGAAAAATTAGTTGATATTCATACTCAAAGTCAATCATTAGTTTTATCAAAGGATGATTTCTTTTTTTCCCTAATAGATAGTCTTTCAGAACAACAAAATATTGTAACTAATTTTTCTCAAAATTTGAGTATTTATAAAGAAATGAATTTGGAATTAGAAAAATTAAACAGATTAAATGCTAGTTTACAAAATGATTATGACTATAACCAGTTTTTATTTAATGAACTTAATAATGCTAAACTAAGAGATGGTGAGCAAGAAGAATTAGAAGAAAATTTAAGAGTTTTAAAAAATTCTGAAGAAATTATTTTATCTCTAAATGAAATTGATAATTTATTTCAAAATGATCCAAATTGTATAGAAAATCAAATAAGAAATTTAAATTTAATATTAAATAACCTTTCAAACTATTCAGATAAATTTCAAGAATATAAAAATAGAATTGAAAGTGTTTTAATAGAATTAGATGATGTTAAATTAGAATTGAGGAATTCCTCATTGAATTTTAATCATAATTCCACTGATTTAGAGGGTTTTGAATCCAGATTAAACTTTATTTACAGTTTACAAAAAAAACATTCTGTTAATTCAATCATTCAACTTATTGAGCTTAAAGATAATCTCAAAAAAAAATTAGTCGAGAACCAGGTTGTTGGTATTGATATTGATAATTTAAAAAATGATATTTTAATTAAAGAATCTTTATTAAAAGAACAATCTAAAAAAATCTCAATTTCAAGAGAAAAAGTATTACCAAATTTAAAAATAGAGATTGAATCTATTTTAAGTTCTTTAGGGATGGAAAATGCTTCCTTTGTTTTTAATTTATCAAAATCTTTAATATATAATAAATTTGGAATTGATGTTATTGATGTATTGTTTTCTGCAAACAAAGGAATTGATTTTGCTCCTTTATTTAAAGTTGTTTCTGGTGGTGAACTTTCTAGAATTTTATTAACTATTAAATCTATTTTATCACATCATTTAAACTTACCTACTATGATTTTTGATGAAATTGACACGGGTGTGTCTGGTGAAATGTCAAATGCCATGGCTAATTTGATGTTAAAAATGAGTAAAAAAATGCAAATAATTTCAATAACCCATCTTCCTCAGGTCGCAGCAAAAGGAAATCATCATTACAATATATATAAGTATGAAAGTTTAGGGACGACTAATACAGAAATAAAAAAATTAAATAATAGAGAAAGGGTGGAAGAGATTGCTAAAATGTTGTCAGGTGATAAAATATCTTCCTCGGCTCTAAATCATGCTAAACAATTATTAAACTAACAGAATTATGTCATACAATCTTTTAAAAGGAAAAAAAGGAATTATTTTTGGAGCACTTGATGAAAGTTCAATTGCCTGGAAAACTGCTGAAAGAGTATTTGAGGAGGGCGGTGAATTTGTACTTACTAATGCACCTATTGCTTTAAGAATGGGAAATGTTGATGAATTAGCAAAAAAAACTAATTCTAAACTTATACCAGCTGATGCTACTAAGTTAGATGATTTAGAAAATCTTATAAAACAAACAATGGAACTTTTTGACGGTAAAATAGATTTTGTTTTGCATTCAATTGGTATGTCAGTTAATGTTAGGAAAGGAAGACATTACACTGATTTAAATCACGAATGGATGGGTAAAGGATGGGACGTCTCGGCTGTTTCTTTTCATAAATTACTTCAAAGCTTATATAAATTAGATGCTATGAATGAGTGGGCAAGTATAGTCGCTCTTTCATACATGGCAGCTCAAAGGGTATTTCCTAATTATAATGATATGGCAGATAACAAAGCTTATTTAGAGTCTATAGCTAGAAGCTTTGGCTATTTTTTTGGAAAGGAAAAAAATGTTAGAGTAAATACAATTTCTCAATCACCAACACCAACTACAGCTGGGAAAGGAGTCAAAGGATTTGATGGTTTTATTAATTATGCCGAAAAAATGTCTCCTCTAGGAAATGCTTCCGCGATGGATTGTGCAAATTATACCATAACTTTATTTTCAGACTTGACAAAAAGAGTCACTTTACAAAATTTGTATAATGATGGAGGATTTTCGAATGTTGGAGTCAGTCAAGAAGTAATTGATATTATATCAAAAGATGAATCTTGATTTTTAAAAGTATTAATCATATTATAGTTTAATAAAATGAAACATATTGGTCTTACTGGAGGGATTGGTTCAGGAAAAACTACTGTTTCCAAGATACTAGTAAAAAATGGTATTCCTGTATACGATTCTGATTCAAATGCAAAGTTGATTATGAATTCCTCAAATCAAATAAAAAAATTAATAATAAATCATTTTGGTAAACTTTCCTACACTAATAATAAATTAAATAATAAATATATCTCTAAAATTATTTTTAATAATCCTGTTGAGATGAATAAGATTAATTCTTTAATACACCCATTTATTCACGATAATTTCAATAAATGGAAAAATAATTTTTCTTCAAAATATGTTATTTTCGAATCAGCAATTATTTTTGAAACAGGATCTTATGAGAAATTTGATTTTAATATTATTGTCTTATCAGATCTTAAAAAAAGAATTAAAAGAGTTAAAGAAAGAGATTTTTTAAGTGAAGATGATGTTTTAAGTAGAATTAAAAGTCAGTGGATTGACGACAAAAAAATTCGTTTTGCTGATTACGTAATTAAAAATAATAAATCTTTTAAATTTCTTGAAAACAATGTTTTAATGATGATAGATGCTTTAAATAAAAAGTTTATTTAAAATTGTAAATGAATAAGAAAATTTATTTTACACTAATCCTAATAATGAGCATAGCTCTTTTAGGTATTATCCTTGTACAATCTTTTTGGATTAAAACTACACTAGACAATAAAGAAGAACAATTTTCTCTTAATATTAATCAAGCTTTGAAGTCTGTTTCTGAGCAAATACAAAGTAGAGAATTGAGAGATTATTTAGCTGTGTATCAAAAATTAATAGATAGTATAGGTTCACCAAAAGAGTCTCAATTAACAGCAGTTTTTAAATATGTTGATAGAAATGAAAACACAAATCAAACTTATATATACTCTCACGGTATTTTGGAGGAAGATTATAATATTTCAGCTAAATTATTTGAGCCAAAATCAAGCGATACAAACTCTATTCTTGAATATAAAGGAATAAAAACTACAACTATAATAGATGAAGCCTTTGATAGAGAAATGCAGAATATGAGTAGTATAGAAAGACTTCAAAGAGTTGAACGACTAACACTATTAGATAAAGCTAAATATGCTTCTGTTTTTATGGAACTTGCTGCTTTAAAGCCTATTCATAGAAGATTAACTAATATTGAACTGGAACTATTATTACAGCGAGAATTAAGAGATAGGGATATTACTATTCCATTTCAGTACAGAGTTTTTAACGGCGAGTTTGCCACCAAAGTTGGATCAGATAATTACACAAATTTAGAGGGATTGAAAAAATATGAATCTCCATTATTTGTTAATGAAAAGGGTGACAGTGATTTTGAGCTTGTTATTGCTTTTCCAGAGAGAAAGTCATACTTGAGATCTTCGTTAAATAATTTGATTTTTTTATCATTATTATTTACTCTCACAATAATAATAACTTTTTCTTCTACTATTTATCATTTTTTAAGACAAAAAAAGGTAAACGAAATAAAATCTGATTTCATAAATAACATGAGTCACGAATTCAAAACCCCAATTGCCACTATAAAACTAGCACTCGATGCAATTAATAATGACAAAATTCAAAACGACTTGGACAAAAGAAAAAAATATTTAAAAATGATAAAGGAAGAAAATGATAGAATGAACTCACAGGTTGAGAATGTTTTAAGAATATCTCAACTTGAAAGAAAAGAAAATATTTTAAGAAAATCCTATTACGATATTCATGATATTATTAAAAATTCGGTTTCACATTTAGATTTATTGTTGAAAGAAAAAAACGTTATTCTTTCAAATGATTTTTCATCAACTTATTCAAATCTTAATATTTCAAAAGAAAGTTTTTTTAATGTCTTTGTTAATATTTTAGAAAATGCAATCAAGTATTCTGATTGTAATCCAAAAATAAATATCAAAACCTCTGATTTAAATGAATCAATTTCTATCGAGATAAAAGATAACGGAATTGGTATGAATTCGAATGTTAAAGACAAAATTTTTGAAAAATTTTACAGAGAAACTAAGGGAAATATTCACAATATCAAAGGACATGGTTTAGGCTTATCTTACGTGAAAAAAATAATAGATCTTCATAATGGCACAATTTATGTTGATAGTGAAGTAGGAGCGGGTAGTACTTTTACTATAAATTTGCCACACAACGATATCAAATAATATGAAAAATAATCAAAAAAATATTTTATTGGTTGAGGATGATTTAAATTTCGGTTCTGTTTTAAATGATTTTTTAAATCTTCATTCTTACAATGTTGTTTTAGCAAAAAATGGAATAGAGGGTTTAGAGAAGTTTAAAAAAAATGAATTTGGTTTATGCATTTTAGATGTTATGTTGCCTTTTAAAGATGGTTTTACCTTAGCCAGAGAGATTAGGGAGATTGATAAAGATGTTCCCTTATTTTTCTTGACAGCTAAGACTTTAAAAGACGATGTTTTAAAAGGATATAAATTAGGTGCAGACGACTATTTAATTAAACCTTTTGACTCGGACATATTATTACTAAAAATTAAATCTATTTTCAAAAGAAAAAAAAATACAGCAACCAAAGAAAACACAAAGTTCCTGTATAATTTTGCTGATTTTAGTTTTAATTCTAAACTTCGAACTTTAAAATATAATTCTGAAACTTATATAAAATTATCTCCAAAAGAAAATGAATTATTAAAAATGCTATTAAATCATTTAAATGATTTGATGCCTAGAGAACTAGCATTAGTTAAAATATGGAATGATGACAATTATTTTACTTCTAGAAGTATGGATGTTTATATTGCTAAAATAAGAAAATACTTGAGCAAAGATTCGAGAATAGAAATTGAAAACATTCACGGTGAGGGGTTTAGATTAATTGTTAAAAAATAGTATTGTTTTTTTGTCTTGGATGAAATTTTATTAACGAATCAATTAAGTGTTTTTTATTAACGTGTAGATATCTTTCTGTGGTAGTTATACTTTCATGGCCCATCATTTTTTGAATTGTAATTAAGTCTGCACCATTTTCAATTAGATGTGTCGCGAAAGAATGTCTCAAGGTATGAGGACCTATTTTTTTATTTATGTTGGATTGTTTTTTTAATTTATTTATTATAATAAATATCATATTTCTTGATAAATTTGTTCCTCTTTCATTTAGAAATAGAGTATCCTCAAAGTTTTTTTTTATCTTATGATGTTTTCGTATTTCGTTTAGATAATTATTAATGTATTCTTGAGAAAGCACACTTATTGGAACAAACCTTTCCTTATTTCCTTTTCCTGTAACTTTTATCAGCGATTCTTTGAAAAATAAATCTGAAACCTTTAAGTTAACCAGTTCAGAAACTCTTAATCCACAACTATATAACAATTCTATTATTGCAACATTTCTAATGCCAGTTTTTGATGTTAATTTAATATTAGAAATCATTTTGTCAATTTCTTTTAATGTCAAAGTTGTAGGAAGATGAACACCAATTTTTGGTGTTTCTATATTTTTCATTGGATTAACATCAATTAATTCCTCTAAAATTAAATAATCATAAAACCTTCTTAATCCAGAAATAATTCTAGCTTGAGTTTGAGGTTTTATTTCTTTTGAAATATGGTAAATGAATTCTTTAATTTGATCTGACTGTAAAGTTAAAGGCTCCTTATTAATTTTATTTTTTTTTAAATAAACAATTAACTTTTTAACATCAAATAAATAGCTTTCAATTGTATTTAATGATAAATTTCTTTCAATTTTTAAGTAATTTTTAAAATCTTTGATGGCTACATTCCATTTCATAAATTATATTAAAAAAATTAAAAGATTAAATTTTTATATTTAGACAATAATATTAATTATGAAATTACAAATTATTAACGGTCCAAATTTAAATTTATTGGGAACTAGAGAGAAAAAAATTTACGGTAACCAAGATTTTAATAAATATTTTAAAAATTTACAACTAAAATATAAAGATTTAGATCTTCACTATTTCCAATCTAATATTGAAGGTGAATTAATCAATAAAATTCAAGAGACAGGATTTGACTTTGATGGTATCATTATTAATGCTGCAGCCTACACGCATACATCTGTTGGTATTGGTGATGCTATAAGATCAATTACAACACCTGTAGTTGAGGTTCATATTTCAAATACTTACTCTAGAGAGGAGTTTAGACATAAATCTTTTTTAAGTCCTCACGTAGTTGGAATTATTTTAGGATTTGGTTTAAAAAGTTATGATTTAGCTATTTCTAGTTTTTTGAACTAACTATAAATGAATAACTTCATCATAAGCATCTGCAACTGCCTCCATAACAGCTTCACTCATTGTTGGATGAGGATGGATAGCTTTTAATACTTCATGCCCCGTAGTTTCTAGTTTTCTTCCAAGCACTGCCTCAGCAATCATATCTGTTACTCCTTCTCCAATCATGTGACAACCTAACCATTCTCCATATTTTGAATCAAAAATTACTTTTACAAATCCTTCACTTTTTCCAGAAGCTTGAGCCTTTCCCGATGCGCTAAAAGGAAATTTACCAACTTTAATTTCATAACCAGCTTCTAAGGCTTGGTCTTCTGTTAAGCCAACAGAGGCGATTTCAGGTGAGCAGTATGTACATCCAGGTACATTATCGTAATCTAATGGAGAAACATCCATCCCTTTTATTTTTTCAACACACAGGATACCTTCAGCAGATGCTACATGTGCTAAAGCTTGGCCTTGAACTACATCACCAATTGCATAGTAGCCCTTGACATTAGTTTGATAAAACTTATCAGTTGAAATTTTATCATTTTTAATATTTATTCCAATTTCCTCCAAACCAATATTTTCTATATTAGTTTTAATGCCAACAGCACTTAAAACAATGTCTGATGTGATTTTTATATTTTCGTTACTACTTGTTTTGATATCTAATTCGACACCAGAATCTGTTAATTTAGAATTAATAACTTCAGATGAGGTTAAAAAAGTTATTCCTTTCTTTTTTAAATTTTTCTCCAATTCTTTAGAAATTTCTTTGTCCTCAACAGGAACTATTCTATTTTGAAATTCGATAACTGTAACGTCTGAACCCATCGAATTGTAAAAAAAGGCAAATTCGATTCCAATTGCACCAGATCCTACTATTGTAATATTTTTTGGTTGTTTTTCCAGTGTCATTGCCTCTCGATAGCCAATAATATTTTTTCCATCTTGTTTTAAATTTGGAAGTTCTCTTGATCTTGAACCAGTTGAAATTATAATTTTTTCAGCGTGGATTAGAGATTCTTCTTTATTATTAGTAACTGTAACAGTTTTATTGTCAGTTAATTTTCCAAAACCATTAAAGACTTTTATTTTATTTTTTTTCATTAAAAAAGCTACTCCTTTACTCATAGTATTAGCTACTTTTCTACTTCTGCTTATAACAGAGTTAAAATCTTTATTAACATCATTTACTTTTAAACCATATTCTTCAGAGTTTTTTAGGTATTCGAATACTTGAGCTGATTTTAATAAAGCTTTAGTTGGAATACAACCCCAATTTAGACAAACACCGCCTAAACTCTCTTTTTCTACAATTGCAGTTGATAAACCTAACTGAGAAGCTCTTATTGCTGTAACATATCCAGCAGGTCCTCCACCAAGAATGATTAAATCAAATTTTTCCATATTTATTTTTTATTGAATGTTAAAGCAGCTGAATTTATACAATATCGTTTGCCAGTAGTTTCTTTTGGACCATCATTAAATACATGTCCCAGATGTCCATTGCATTTAGAACATTTGACTTCAATTCTGTTCATATTATGAGAAAGATCTTTAATATATAATATTGAGCTTGGAATAGCTTTGTCAAAGCTTGGCCACCCACAGTTGCTTTCATATTTGTTAGTGCTATCAAAGAGAATTTGGTCACATCCTTTGCATTTATATGAACCTTTTTCAAAATGTAGGTTATATTCTCCTGTATATGGTCTTTCTGTGTAAGAATTTCTAAGTACTTGATAACTTAGGTTGTCCAAATCATTTTTCCATTCTTTATCGCTTTTTTCCATTTTATTTATGTTTTGTGAAAAGTTATAGTTTGTCATAAAACATGACATAACTATAATTATGTAAATTTTTTTCATTTATTTAAAGATTTAAATATTAATGCATTTTTTGAAACACAATGTCTGTTGCCTGTTGTTTCTTTTGGGCCGTCATTCCAAACATTACCCAATTTCGTGCCACATTTTTTACACGTAAGAACAGTTTTATTATTTTTTATTTTATAATCTAATTTGAATTTAACTTTGTTGTTCATAGACAAATCAAAACTTTTATTTTTATCATCAGAATTATAATTATTTTCAGATTTGTAAAGCGGTTGATTACATTTTACACAATAATAAATACCCTCATTTATATTATTTGATTTTATTAATTCATTGTTTTCAACTGTAGAACCTGAAGCTTTTTTTTGTTCAATACCGTCACATCCTGAAAAAATAATAACTAAAAAAATAATTAAAAAGTTCTTATTCATTTTTTTAAATAAACAATTACAAAATTACTTAATAATTTTAAAATATTTAGACAATTTGAATTAAGTATATTGCATATTATTTAATATTATGTCTGAAAATAAATTTATTAAAGGAGACATCAAGGTTTTAAACGCATGGGCTTTTTATGATTGGGCAAATTCAGTTTATCCATTAGTTATTTCATCTGCTGTTTTTCCAATATATTATGGTTCTTTATTTGTTGACGATCTTTATGTGGAACTTCTAGGTTTTAATTTTAAAAATACTGCACTTATTAGTTTTCTAACTGCTTTTGCTTTTGTTGTACTATCATTTATGACGCCACTTTTATCAGGAATTGCTGATTATATGGGAAATAAAAAAAAATTTTTAAAGTTTTTTTGTTATTCAGGTTCAATTTCGTGTATGGGCTTATATTGGTTCGATTTATCAAATATATATTTTGGTTTGTTTTTTTATTTTACTGCTTTAATATCTTTTTGGGCAAGTTTAGTGTTTTATAATTCATATTTACCAGATATAGCTTTTAAAAATCAACAAGATGCAATAAGCGCAAAAGGTTATGCCCTTGGATATTTTGGAAGTGTTATTTTATTAGTTTTTAATTTAGCTATGGTTATGTATCCCGAAACTTTTGGCATTATTGGAGACAATTCTGAATCGATTGCGATGAGGTATTCTTTTGTAAGTGTTGGTATTTGGTGGATTATATTTAGCCAATACACTTTTTATTTTTTACCTGCTCCAAATAAAAAAAGGGAAATTATAAAAGATGTGATTTGGAATGGATTTAAAGAAATAATTGATGTTTGGAACGAATTGAAAAAAATATCGCTAATTAAAAATTATTTAATAGCATTTTTCATTTATAGTTCTGCACTTCAAACCGTATTGCTAATTGCTGCATATTTTGGTGAACAAGAAATTATTTGGCCTGAAGGAGAAAAAACAATTGGCCTTATTGTAAGTATTTTATTAATTCAATTAATTGCGATATTTGGAGCTATTTTTACTTCAAAACTTTCAGAAAAATTTGGAAATATATTTACATTAATAATTTTAAATTTATTTTGGGCTTTTTTATGTATCGGAGCTTATTTTATTAATCAACCCCTTGAATTCTACATAGCTGCTGGCTTAGTTGGTTTAGTAATGGGAGGAATACAAGCATTATCCAGATCTACCTTTTCCAAGATGATTCCAAAGACTGAAAACACAACTTCTTATTTTAGTTTTTTCGATGTGTCTCAGAAGATTAGTATTGTTTTTGGGATGACTCTGTTTGCTTTTTTAGATCAAATTACTGGAAGTATGAGAACTTCAATATTAGTTTTTGTTGTAATATTTTTACTTGGCGCATTTCTTTTAAAAAGAATTAAGATTAATGATTACTAGAATGATGTGGCATGAATCTTGAAATATATATTATTTAAAAAAAATTAATCAGGTTATTTTTTATTTTACTGAGTATTATTCATTTTAGGATTTTTTAACCTGACATTTTGACTTTATAAATAATTTATGTCTAAAACTAAAATTTTAAATCTTGACATGATGTCATTACAGAATATTGATGAGGATTCTGATTTAATCCCCCTAATGACGTCTGATGATGAGGAAGCGATTTCCAAAGAATCATTACCTGAAAGTTTGCCAATTCTCCCCTTAAAAAATACAGTAATGTTTCCAGGAGTTGTTATTCCAATAACAGCTTCTAGAGATAAGTCTATCAAATTGATTAAAGAGTCTAACATAAACTCAAAATTAATTGGAGTTGTTTCTCAAAAAGATTCATCAGTTCAAAACCCTGGTCTTGACGACATTCAATCCACGGGAACAGTTGCTAAGATACTTAGAGTTTTACAAATGCCTGATGGTAATGTTACCGTAATAATTCAAGGAAAGAAACGATTTTCTATAGAAAAGGTTTTATCCGAAGAGCCCTACATAACAGCCGAAATTATTGAAATTAAGGAAGTTAAACCCTCTTTAGATAACAAGGAGTTTACTGCAACTATTGATTCTATAAAGGATATTGCTCTGCGAATAATTGAAGAGAACCCTAATATACCAAGCGAGGCTTCTTTTGCAATAAAAAATATACAAAGTGACTCTTTTCTTGTGAATTTTGTGAGTTCAAATATGAACTTAAGTGTACAAGAAAAATATGAAATTCTCAAAACTAGTGATCTTCAAAAAAGAGCTCTTATGTGTTTAAAACAAATGAACATCGAACTTCAGAGACTTTCACTTAAAAATGAGGTTCAGTCAAAAGTAAGATCTGATTTAGATCAACAACAAAGAGAGTATTTTTTACACCAACAATTAAAAACAATTCAGGAGGAACTAGGTGGTGTTTCATATGATGAAGAAATTAGTGAAATGAGAATTAAAGCAACTAATAAAAAATGGTCTAAAGAAATAAAAAATCATTTTAAAAAGGAATTATCAAAATTGCAAAGAATGAATCCTCAGGTTGCAGAGTATTCCATTCAAAGAAATTATCTCGATATTTATTTAGAATTACCTTGGAATGAATATTCAAAAGATAACTTTGATTTAAAAAGAGCTCAAAAAATCTTAGATAGAGATCATTATGGTTTGAAAGATGTTAAAAGGAGAATCATAGAACATATTGCTGTTTTAAAATTAAGAAATGATATGAAATCTCCGATACTATGTTTAAATGGTCCTCCAGGTGTAGGAAAAACCTCTTTAGGAAAGTCAATTGCGGAAGCTTTAGGAAGAGAATATGTCAGAATTTCATTAGGTGGATTAAGGGACGAATCAGAAATTCGAGGACACAGAAAAACATATATTGGTGCAATGCCTGGAAGAATTATTCAAAGTTTAAAAAAGGCTAAGACTGCAAATCCTGTTTTTGTCTTAGATGAAATTGATAAACTCTCTGTTGGGAATCAAGGAGATCCCTCATCAGCAATGTTAGAAGTTTTAGACCCTGAACAAAACACTTCTTTTTATGATAATTTTATTGAATCTGGATTTGATTTGTCTAAGGTGATGTTCATAGCAACTTCAAATAATATTGCTAATGTTCAACCAGCATTAACAGACAGAATGGAAATTGTACAAGTATCTGGATATACCATTGAAGAAAAATATCAGATTGCTAAAAAACATTTAATTCCTAAACAAATAAAAGAACATGGTCTTAAAAGAAATATCACCAAAATCAATAAATTTTCATTAATAAAAATAATTGAAGGCTACACTAGAGAGTCCGGAGTGAGAGGTTTAGAAAAACAAATTGCAAAAATTATTAGAAATATTGCAAAATCTTTAGCGATGGAAGAGAATTTTTCTTCGAATATTTCTTCTAAAGATGTAAATAAAATTTTGGGGGTTTCTATTTCTAAAGACAAGTATGAAAATAATGATATAGCTGGTGTAGTAACCGGATTAGCATGGACTCAGTTTGGCGGAGATATATTATTTATAGAATCTACATTATCCAAAGGAAAAGGTAATTTAACAATTACTGGAAACTTAGGGAAAGTAATGAAAGAATCTGCAACCATAGCCCTTGAATACATTAAATCTAACGCAAATGGATTGTCTATTGATACAAACATATTTTCAAAATATAACATACATATTCATGTTCCTGAGGGAGCAACTCCTAAAGATGGTCCAAGTGCAGGAATAACGATGTTAACCTCATTAGTGTCATTATTTACTCAAAAAAGAGTTAAATCCAAACTTGCTATGACAGGAGAAATAACTCTTAGAGGAAAGGTTCTCCCTGTTGGAGGAATTAAGGAGAAAATTTTAGCCGCTAAAAGAGCAAAAATTACTCAAATTATCTTGTGTCAAGAAAATAAAAAAAATATTGAAGAAATTGACTCAATTTACCTAAAAGGGCTTACTTTTCATTACGTTTCTAATATGCATCAAGTATTAGATATTGCAATTACCGATAAAAAAGTAAAGAATTATAAAAATTTAAATGTTAAATAAAATTATAATTGCAATTGATGGTACATCATCAACAGGAAAAAGTACAATAGCTAAAAGGTTGGCAAAAAGGTTAAAATACGTTTATATCGATTCTGGAGCAATGTATAGAGCCCTGACCTTTTATGCAATTCAGAAAGAGTATATTTCCAAAAATCATTTTGATACAAATAAGCTCATTAATGATCTTTCTAATATTTATATAGATTTTAAGGAAAGTAAAGAGACTAGTAAATTTGAAGTTCATTTAAATGGTGTGTCAGTTGAAAAGCACATTCGATCATTATCAGTTTCAAATTTAGTTAGTAAGGTTGCTACTATTGGAAAAGTAAGAAAACAGATGGTTAAAGTTCAACACTCTTTAGGATTAAATAAAGGCATTGTTATGGATGGTCGTGATATTGGAACTGTAGTTTTTCCAAATGCTGAACTAAAATTTTATTTAGATGCATCTTCTGATTTAAGAGCAAAAAGAAGATTTAAAGAATTGATTGATTCTAATCATGATATTTCTTACAATGAAGTTTTAAGTAATATAAATTTAAGAGATGGGCAAGATATGAGCAGAAAAAACTCACCCCTAACCGTAGCTTCTGATTCTATAGTTATAAATACTGATAATATATCATTAGATCAATTAGAAAACAAGTTACTTTCCTATGTAACTCCCTTATTATCAAAAAAATAAAAGATTACTTGTTTAATCTATAAATTGAGCTTATTTTCGCAATCCTTTTGAATGGTTAATATAGATTTTTAAAAGGTATTTATATTATAAACTCTTCTAATTTAATCCTTAAAATCTATAAATAAATTAGAATACAAATTTTAATCATGCCTGCACAAAAAAAAGACAGCAAACCAAAAAAAGCTGTAAAGAAAACTACTGTTTCTAAAAAAGTTTCAAAAAAATCAGCCCCCAAAGGCGCAACAATAGCCAAAACTGAAGAGCCTGTTTTGAAAACCACAATTGTTGAAGAAAAAACAGATGTTAGTTCAAAAATTGGAGAACCAACTATTGAAAATCCCTCTCATGAAGATACAAATTTATCCAGTGAAAAATTTTTAAAAGATTTTGACTGGGAAAATTTTGAAGAAGGAATTGAGACTATTGAAGAAAAAAAATTAGTTGAATTAGAGAATTTAATTGAAGAAAATTTTGTTGATACTTATAACGACAGTGTTATTGAAGGAACAATAATTAATCTAACAGATAGAGAAGCTATAATTGATATTAATGCTAAATCAGAAGGTGTAATTTCACTAAATGAATTTAGATACAATCCTGATTTAAAAGTAGGCGATAAAGTTGAGGTCTTGGTAGATATTCAAGAAGACAAGACAGGACAACTCATATTATCTCACAGAAAGGCCAGAACAATAAAGGCATGGGATAGAGTTAATGAAGCACATGATAAATCTACTGTAGTTAATGGTTTTGTAAAATGTAGAACTAAGGGGGGAATGATAGTTGATGTTTTTGGCCTTGAAGCTTTTCTTCCAGGTTCACAAATCGATGTCAAGCCTATTAGAGATTATGATCAATATGTAAACAAGAATATGGAATTTAAGGTTGTTAAAATTAATCATGAATTCAAAAACGTAGTTGTTTCTCACAAAGCACTAATTGAAGCTGATATTGAAGAACAGAAAAAAGAAATTATTGGTCAGCTTGAAAAAGGTCAAGTCCTTGAAGGAATAGTCAAAAATATAACGACATATGGAGTTTTTATTGATTTGGGTGGTGTTGATGGATTAATTCATATTACGGATCTTTCTTGGAATAGAATTAATCATCCTAGTGAAATTTTAGATTTAGATCAAAAAATTAATGTTGTAATTCTTGATTTTGATGATGATAAGTCTAGAATTCAATTAGGAGTTAAACAATTAAGTCCTCATCCTTGGGAAGCATTAAATTCAGAACTTAAAGAGGGTGATAAAATAAAAGGTAAAGTATCAGTATTAGCTGATTACGGAGCTTTTGTTGAAGTTGTGGATGGAGTCGAAGGTTTAGTTCATGTTTCTGAGATGTCATGGTCAACTCACTTAAGATCTGCTCAAGACTTTGTCAAGGTTGGTGATGAAGTAGAAGCGGTTGTTCTTTCACTTGACAGAGAGGAAAGAAAAATGTCTTTAGGAATTAAGCAATTAACCTCAGATCCTTGGACCGATATTACATCTAAATATCCTGTAGGATCTAAACACAAAGGTTTAGTAAGAAACTTCACTAATTTTGGAATTTTTGTAGAGCTTGAAGAAGGTATTGATGGTTTAGTTTATATTTCTGACCTGTCATGGACAGTGAAGGTTAAGCACCCTTCTGAACTTTTCTCATCAGGTGATTCTATTGATGTTGTTGTATTAGAACTTGATTCTGAAGATAGAAAATTGAGTTTAGGTCATAAGCAAACTATGGATAATCCCTGGGATGCATATGATAAAACTTTTGCTGAAGGAACAATTCATAATGGTACTATTTCTGACTCTAATGATAAAGGTTCTACAATAGCCTTTAATGAAGATGTTGTTGCTTTTGTTCCAAGTAGACATTTGTTAAAGGAAGATGGTAATAAATTAAAAAAGGGAGAAACCTCTGATTTTAAAGTTATCGAGTACAACAAGGATTTTAAAAGAGTAGTCATGTCTCATACAGTTCTATTTAAGGAAGATGAGAAAAAAAATGTCAAAGAATCTTTAAAGAAAGTAAATAAGAAGGATTCCGATAAATCTACATTAGGAGATTTAGATGTTTTAGCTGATCTTAAAAAGAAAATGGATAGCGAAAAATAAACTTGATATGTACACATAAAAAAAACATGCATTTTAATGCATGTTTTTTTTAAATATTGTCTACCAACCAATCTCCAACCTCACTAGTTGAATAAGATTTATCTCCATTGGCCAAATCCTCTGTAACAATAGATTGTTCAAGTGACATATTAACGACTTTTCTAATCAATTTAGCTTCTTCTTTCAATGAAAAAGCATCTTCAAACATCATAGCAGCAGACAATATTGTCGCTAAGGGATTAGCAATATTTTTACCTGCTGCTTGAGGGTATGAACCATGTATTGGTTCAAAAAGTGCTTTTTCTGTTCCTACAGAAGCTGAAGGCATGAGACCCATTGAACCCGAAATAACTGAAGCCTCATCAGTCAGTATATCTCCAAATAAATTTTCAGTAATTAATACATCATATGAGTTAGGCCATTGAACAAGTCTCATAGCTACTGCATCAACAAATTCATAAGAAACTTCTACTTCCGGGAAATCTTTTTCCATAGACTTCACGGTTTCTCTCCAAAGTCTAGAGGATTCTAGTACATTTGCTTTATCAACACAGCATAATTTTTTTGATCTTTTCATAGCTAATTCAAACCCTTTTTTTGCTAATCTAATTATTTCACTTCTTTTATATGTGCATGTGTCAAACGCAGTATTTCCATTATCCTTTCTGCCTCTTTCACCAAAATAAATTCCACCTGTTAATTCTCTAATAAAAATTAGATTAGTTCCTTCAATTCTTTCTTTTTTTAATGGTGATTTTTCAATTAAGGAGGGAAAGGTAAAAGTTGGTCTTATATTGGCAAAAAGACCTAATTTTTGTCTCATTTTAAGTAACCCTTGTTCTGGTCGTACTTTTGCTGATGGATCGTTGTCAAATTTAGGATGTCCGATTGCTCCAAATAATATTGCATCAGATTTCATGCATATTTCGTGAGTTTCATCAGGGTATGGTTCCCCAACTTTATCAATTGCTTCTGCTCCAGTTATTGCAGGAGTCCAATTAATTGTGTGATTAAATTTCTTTGCTATTGCATTAGAAACTTTTACTGCTTGTTCAGTTACTTCCGGTCCAATACCATCTCCAGCAAGCAAAGCTATATTTAATTTCATATTATATTTAACATTTTTTCAGTGGCCTTTATAGCAGATACTGTCTGATCTGAATCGAGTCCTCTAGTTATAAATTCTTTGTTGTTATTTTTCCAAGTAATAAATGTTTCACATAAAGCATCAGAATTACTTCCAGGTGGAATAGTTACTGCATAATCTACTAATATGGGAAGAAACAATTTATTATTATCATATATTTTTTTAACAGCATTCATAAACGCATCGAATTGTCCATCACCAATTCCCGTGGCTTTAAATAAGCTACCATTAATTTCAATTTCTAGTTCTGTTGAAGGATTTAATCCTTTTTTATGTTTTAACTCATAAGATTTAATGACGATTTTTTCTTTTTTATCTGAACTATTTAAAACATCTGAGATAATATAAGGTAGATCTTCCGCCGATACTCTTTCTTTTTTATCTCCTAATTCTATTATTCTTTGTGTAACTTTTTTTAAATCTTTTTCATTTAAAAAAAGACCTAATTCTTGTAAATTTTTTCTGATATTTGCTTTTCCTGATGTTTTTCCTAATGCATATTTTCTTTTTCTTCCAAATCTTTCAGGAAGTAAGTCATTGAAATAAAGATTTTTTTTATTATCACCATCTGCATGAATACCGGCTGTTTGTGTAAATACATTTTCTCCAACAATAGGCTTGTTTGCTGGTATTCTAAAACCTGTAAATGCTGAAACTAATTTACTTACTTTGTATAAAGATTCCTCATTTAAATTAATTTTTACATTTGGAATAAAATCTCTTATTACAGCTGCAACACTTGCCATAGGAGCATTTCCAGCTCTTTCACCCATACCATTTACTGTTAAATGTAATCCGTGACAACCTGCTTTTAAACTTTCTATTACATTTGAAACACTTAAATCATAATCATTATGTGCATGAAAATCAAAATGTGTATTTGGGTATTTTATTATTATTTCAGAGAGAAAGCTAAATGTTTCGTTTGGACTTAAGATTCCCAATGTATCGGGAAGTAAAATTCTTTCAACTTCTTGGTTTGTTAAAAAATCTAAGTACTTAAACACATAATCTTTTGAATTTTTCATTCCGTTACTCCAATCTTCTAAATAAACATTTGTATTTATATTCTGTTTTTTCGCTAAAGAAATTGATTTTTCAATTTCACTAAAATGTTCTTTAGGAGTTTTTTTTATTTGATGTTTTAAGTGATTTAAAGAGCCTTTAGTTAAAAGATTTTGAACTTTTGCTCCAGTTTTCAATAGCCATTCCAATGATATTCCATTATCAAGAAATGTTAAGATTTCAATTTTATTTAAATGACCATTTAAATTTGCCCAATTGGTAATATTTTTGACTGCTTTAAACTCTCCTTTTGAAACTCTAGCTGAAGCAACCTCAATTCTATCGATTTTTAGTTCTTCAATTAATAATTTAGAAATTGTTAATTTTTCTGAAGCTGAAAATGACATGCCAGAGGTCTGTTCACCATCCCTTAAAGTAGTATCCATTATTTCTATTTTTCTTTTCTTCATTTGTTTTGAAAAGAATTAAGGTTATAGTGGAGTTTTTTTGGCAAATTTTTCTATTGAATCTTTAATATTCATTAAATAATCAATGTCATCATATCCATTGAGCATATTTCCTTTTTTATATTCGTTAATTTCAAAAGATTCTGAACTATCAGTTCCTAATATTCTAATAATTTGTTGATTTAAATCTATATTTAATTTAGTTTTTGGATTTTCATAAATATTATTAAAAATTTTTTCTAAAAATTCTGTAGACACCTGTACTGGAAGGACTCCAATGTTTAAACAGTTATTTCTAAAGATATCTGCAAAAAAGCTAGAGACAACACATCTAAAGCCATAATCGTATATAGCCCATGCTGCATGTTCTCTTGAGGAGCCAGATCCAAAGTTTTTGCCACCAACAAGTATTTTACCCTTAAATGTAGAATTATTTAAAACAAAATCTTTTTTTGGGATGTTATGTGAGCTGTAGCGCCAATCTCTAAATAAATTATCTCCAAAACCAATTCTTTCAGTTGCTTTTAAAAATCTAGCAGGAATGATTTGATCAGTATCAATATTTTCAATAGGTAAGGGGACAGCAGTGCTTTCTAATATTTTGAATTTATCGTATGCCATAATTATAGATTAGTAAAATGTTCTAGGGTCGGTTATGGTTCCAGTTATAGCAGCAGCAGCAGCAACCAGTGGGCTTGCAAGTAATGTTCTAGATCCAGGTCCCTGTCTACCTTCAAAATTTCTGTTTGAAGTGCTTACAGCATACTTACCAGCAGGAATTTTATCATCGTTCATAGCCAAACATGCTGAACAGCCTGGTTCTCTGAGCTCAAATCCGGCATCTTCTAGAATGGTTAATAATCCCTCACTTTTTATGGCCTGCTCTACTTTGTGAGATCCAGGAACAAGCCAAGCAGTTACGTTAGGAGCTTTCTTTTTCCCCTTAACTAATTCTGTAAACGCTCTGAAATCTTCAATTCTTCCATTAGTACAACTTCCTAAAAAAACAAAATCAATTTTTTTTCCTAACATACTTTCACCTTCATTGTAGTTCATGTATTGTAAAGATTTACGGAACGTTTTAATTCCTCCTTCCTGATTTTCGGCATTTGGAATTCCGTTTGAAATACTGATACCCATTCCAGGATTTGTTCCATATGTTATCATGGGTTGAATCTTATCTCCATCAAAAAGTAATTCTTTATCAAACAAAGCATCCTTGTCACTTTTTAAAGTTGACCAATAGTTCATCGCTTTTATCCAATCTTTTCCCTTGGGAGAGAACTCTTTATTTTTAATGTATTCAAAAGTTTTATGGTCAGGAGCAATCATTCCTCCTCTTGCACCCATTTCAATACTTAAGTTACAAACTGTCATTCTTCCTTCCATACTCATTTCTTCAAAGACATTTCCTGCATATTCAACAAAATATCCAGTTGCACCAGACGTGGTAAGCTTAGAAATTATAAAAAGAGCGACATCTTTTGGTGTCACACCTTTACTTAATTTACCATTAATCGTAATTCTCATTTTTTTAGCCTTGGGTTGCATAATACATTGAGTAGATAGAACCATTTCAACTTCGGAGGTTCCTATGCCAAATGCTATGGCTCCAAACGCACCATGAGTTGAAGTATGGGAATCCCCGCAAACAATCGTTGCTCCAGGAAGAGTTATCCCATATTCAGGTCCTACCACGTGTACAATTCCATTTTTTTCATGACCTAGACCCCAAAAGGATATTCCATGAATCTTAGAATTTTCTTCCAGTGCTTTTAATTGTTTTGCAGATAAAGGATCTTTTACAGGTAAATGTTGATTCTTTGTAGGTGTGTTATGGTCGGCCGTTGCAAATGTTTTTTCAGGAAATAAAACATTGATATTTCGTTTTTTTAATCCTAAAAAAGCAACTGGACTGGTGACTTCATGTACCATGTGTCTATCAATAAATAAAACATCTGGTCCATTGTTGATTTTATGAACAACATGGGAATCCCAGACCTTATCAAATAATGTTTGATTCATACTATTATAAAGAAATGGTTGATTTTAAATTAGATTTTTTAATAATAATTGGAATATCTTCGTCTTTGACTTCTTTTCTAAGGTCAGCGAATTTTAAAAACTCAGCGTAAACAACATCTAATTCGTTTTTAGTTAATTCAAAACCAATGTTTTTTGCACGGTATGCTAGTGCAGCTCTTCCACTTCTAGCTGTAAGAACTATTGCAGATTCATTAACCCCAACATCAAAAGGATTGATAATCTCATATGTTTCTCTGTTTTTTATGACTCCGTCCTGATGAATACCTGAACTATGAGCAAAAGCATTAGCCCCTACGATTGCCTTGTTAGGCTGAACAGGCATCCCCATGCTTTCAGAAACCATTTGGCTAGTTTTATATAAAAGTTTACTGTTTATTTTTGTATCTAAATTTAATTGAGGATGCTGCTTCATAATCATTACTACTTCCTCTAAAGAAGTATTACCTGCTCTTTCTCCAATTCCATTTATTGTACATTCAATTTGTCTAGCACCATTTAAAGCTCCTGCTATTGAATTAGCTGTAGCTAAACCTAAATCATTATGGCAATGGCATGATAAAATTGCTTTGTCAATATTCTTTACATTTTCAATTAAAAATTTTATTTTATTTCCATATTCATCTGGAAGACAATATCCAGTGGTATCAGGAATATTAAGTACTGTAGCTCCAGCCTCAATCATTTTTTCACAAACTTTAGCTAAAAAGTTGTTGTCAGTTCTTCCAGCATCTTCAGCATAAAACTCAACATCATTAACAAATTTTTTTGCATATTTTACCGCTTCAAATCCTTTTTCTAAAATTTTCTCTCGAGTTGAATTAAATTTAAATTTTATATGAGAATCAGAGGTTCCAATCCCAGTGTGAATTCTAGGTAAAACGGCATGTTTTAAAGATTCTGCAGCAACTTCAATATCTTTTTTAACAGCTCTAGATAAACCACAAACACTAGCATTTTTCACAATTTTAGATATTTCTTCTACAGAATTAAAATCACCAGGACTTGAAATAGGGAACCCAGCTTCAATAACATCAACTCCAAGTTCATCAAGTTGTTTGGCAATTGTAAGCTTTTGATTTGTGTTTAATTTACAACCAGGAACTTGTTCTCCATCTCTTAAAGTAGTATCAAATATTTGTACTAATTCTTTACTCATTAAACGTCTTTTTTTTAATCTAAATGTATAAAGAAGTAAAAGTAATAAAATCGAATAAATAAATCTATTTTTCTTTAATGTTAAGACACAAATTCCAAATATTATTATTTGGTGGTTTTGCAACAATTTCAATATTTGATTTTGAAACTGGGTGAATAAAATTTACTTTTCTTGAATGTAGATGTATACTACCATCGATATTAGACCTTGGATATCCATATTTCAAATCTCCTTTGATTGGATATCCTATATTAGATAGTTGAGCTCTAATTTGGTGATGTCTTCCTGTCTTTAGATTAATACTCAGTAAGGAATATTTTTTTAAGTTTAATAAAACTTTAAAATTAAGAATCGCCTTTTTTGTTTGGCTGCTGGGAGTTTTTCTAACATAAGATTTGTTTTGCTTTTGATTTTTAATTAAAAAATTTTCTAAAATTTGTGGTTTTGATGTATCAATTTTTTTTACAACTGCCCAATAAGTTTTTATTATTTCATTTTTTTTAAATAATTCATTTAATCTACTGAGTGCTTTGGAAGTTTTAGTAAAAATAATTATTCCACTTGTAGGTCGATCCAATCTATGTGGTATCCCTAAATATACATTTCCAGGTTTATCATATTTTTTTTTTAAATATTTTTTAATTTGATCTCCAATAGTTTCATCTCCAGTAATGTCACCTTGAGTTAATTCCCCAGGATTCTTATTTATCACTATTAGATGGTTGTCTTCAAATATAATATTGAGCACAAGAATTAATATTGTTCGTTCTTACTAGGAAAATTTAAGTTTTTTACATCCTCTATGTATTTTTTAATAGCATCAGACATTAAATGATTGAGATCAATATATCTTCGAAGAAATCTGGGATTAAATTCAGTGCTTAAACCTACTAGATCATGGGTAACTAGCACTTGTCCATCAACATAACTACCAGCTCCAATTCCAATAACAGGCACTTTAACAGCTTTAGTTACTTTTTTTGAAACTGAGGCAGGAATTTTTTCTAAAACAATACCAAAACATCCTAATTCATCTAAAATTTTAGCATCGTTAATTAGTCTTTCTGCTTCTTTTTTTTCTTTAGCTCTCACTGTGTAAGTTCCAAATTTATAGATAGATTGGGGAGTCAAACCTAAATGTCCCATTACGGGAATTCCAGCGTTTAAAATTCTAATAATTGATTCTTTTATTTCAATTCCTCCCTCCATTTTAATAGCATGAGCGCCAGACTCTTTCATAATTCTAATTGCAGATCTTAATGCTTCGTTGGGGTCAGACTGGTAGCTACCAAAAGGAAGATCTACTACAACTAATGCTCTTTTAACCCCTCTTACCACAGACGAGGCATGATAGATCATTTGATCCAAAGTAATTGGAAGTGTTGTTTCGTGCCCTGCCATCACATTTGAAGCTGAATCTCCAACAAGAATTATATCAATTCCAGATGAATCAATAATTTTAGCCATTGAAAAATCATATCCTGTTAACATGGATATTTTTTCATTTCGATTTTTCATTTCGAGCAATGTATGGGTAGTGACTCTTTTATGTTTTATGTTAGACATCATAATTTTTTTGTAAATGTAATTTAAATATTAATTATTTGGAATCTATTTCTTTTACATGTCACTATGTCAGTAAATTTATCATGGCATAATCATTGGGATAATGAATTTGATTAATGTTAAAAAAAAAAAAATGAATAAAATAATTGGAATTGATCTAGGAACAACTAACTCTTGCGTTTCTGTAATGGAAGGTAATGAACCTGTTGTTATACCAAATGCTGAAGGTAAAAGAACAACTCCCTCGGTAATTGCTTTTGTTGAGGGTGGTGAAATAAAAGTAGGAGATCCTGCCAAAAGACAAGCAGTTACTAATCCTACAAAGACTATTGCATCAATTAAAAGATTTATGGGTAGTAAGTACAGTGAATCTAAAAAAGATGCCGATCGATCGGCTTATAAAGTTGTTAAAGGAGACAATGATACAGCCAGAGTTGACATTGATGGAAGATTATATACTCCTCAAGAATTATCTGCAATGACTTTACAAAAAATGAAAAAAACTGCAGAAGATTATTTAGGTAATTCAGTAACAGAAGCAGTTATCACTGTTCCTGCATATTTTAATGATTCTCAAAGGCAAGCTACTAAAGAAGCTGGCGAAATAGCTGGACTTAAAGTTCAAAGAATTATAAATGAACCAACAGCAGCAGCGCTAGCTTATGGTTTAGATAAATCAGGAAAAGACCAGAAAATTGCTGTTTATGATCTTGGTGGCGGAACGTTTGATATATCTATTTTGGAACTCGGCGACGGAGTTTTTGAAGTACTTTCTACAAATGGAGATACTAGACTTGGTGGAGATGATTTTGATGATGCTATCATTCAATACCTAGCAGATGAATTTTCAAAACAGGAAGATATTGATTTAAGAAAAGATCCGATGGCTTTACAAAGACTTAAAGAAGCTGCTGAAAAAGCAAAAATTGAACTTTCGTCATCTGCTCAAACAGAAATAAATCTCCCTTACATTTCTGCAACTGCATCTGGACCTAAGCACTTAGTAAAAACTTTAACTAAATCTAAGTTTGAACAACTTTCTTCAGAATTAGTTAAAAGATCAATGGAACCCGTTAAAAAAGCTTTGAGTGATGCAGGACTTGACGTTAAAGATATTAATGAAGTGATTTTAGTAGGGGGCTCTACCAGAATACCAATTATCCAAGAAAAGGTAGAGAAATTCTTTGGAAAAAAACCTTCCAAGGGTGTTAACCCGGATGAAGTAGTAGCCATCGGTGCCGCTATACAAGGTGGTGTTTTAACAGGCGATGTAAAAGATGTGTTACTCTTAGATGTAACACCTCTATCTTTAGGTATAGAAACAATGGGTAGTGTTATGACTAAATTAATTGAATCAAATACTACTATTCCAACTAAAAAATCTCAAGTATTTTCTACTGCTGCCGATAATCAACCTTCAGTTGAAATCCATGTTTTACAAGGTGAAAGACCAATGGCAAAAGATAACAAAACAATAGGAAGGTTTCACTTAGATGGCATTCCTCCATCTCCAAGAGGCGTTCCTCAAATTGAAGTAACTTTTGATATTGATGCTAATGGATTAATTCATGTAACAGCTGCTGATAAAGCAACTGGAAAAACACAAGATATAAGAATTGAGGCATCATCTGGACTTACTGAGGAGGAAATTGATAAAATGAAGAAAGAAGCTGAAGCAAATGCTGAATCGGATAAAAAAGTTAAAGAAGAAGTAGATACTTTAAATAGTGCAGATGCCATGATATTTCAAACTGAAAGTCAATTAAAAGAATATGGTGATAAATTATCTGACGATAAGAAAAAAGCAATTGAAGAATCTCTTGAAAATTTAAAAAAATCTCATGAATCTAAAGATGTTGAAAGTATAAAAACAGCATTGGATGGAATAAATGAGGCTTGGAAAAATGCATCTGAAGAAATGTATAAAGCACAAGCTGAATCTGGAGCAGGAAGTCCAGGGGGGGATCCAAGTGGATCTGCCCAAAATGATGATAAAAAGGACTCTTCCGATGATGTTCAGGATGTAGATTTTGAAGAGGTTAAATAATTGATATTATTTTTATAATTTTAAAAACGCATTACTAATTCTAATGCGTTTTTTTTATATTTAAAGTTATGGACAAAAAAAATATACTTAAGAAAATTAACTCAGCAAATAAAGATACCTTAATGGAAACACTGGATATTGAATTTATTGACATAGGTGAAGATTTTTTAGTAGCGAAAATGCCAGTAACTTCAAAAGTTTATCAGCCTGATGGAGTGCTACACGGTGGGGCTACAGTTGCGTTGGCAGAATCGGTTGGTAGTGCAGTATCATATATGTCTGTTGATTATATAAACCAAACAGTGAGAGGAATAATTATTTCAGCAAATCATTTAAAAAGTGTTAAAGAAGGATATGTTTATGCAAGAGCAACACCTCTTCACAAGGGAAGAACAACTCAGCTATGGGAAATTAAAATTACAGATGATAACGATAACTTAATATCTCATTGCAAGCTTTCAACAATGGTTTTAAATAAAAATAATTAAATGTTTTTAGAAAATGTTTTGAATGTAAAAAATGAGTGGTGGAGGTACTTTTTAGGGTGTATTATAATTTTTATTGGGACTCAATTAGGATCAATTCCATTTGTAATTGCAATTTTCTCAAAAATTGGAGCAGAGGGTGCTTCTAAAATTGATCAAACTAGTATGATGTATGTTTTGGAAGACAGTAATTTAACTTTATTTTACTTTTTACTACCCTATTTGATTGGCTTTATTGGAATCATTTTGGTAATTAAATTTTTACACAATCAAACTTTTTTATCCATTACAACTTCCAGAAAAACCATCGATTTTTCAAAAATGAGAACATCATTTACTATTGCATCTTTTTTTGTGATTGTAACAACTGTTTTTAGCTATATCATTTACCCTGATGAATATACTTATAATTTCCAGTTAACACCTTTTTTAATATTATTTTCAGTTGTAGTTCTATTAATTCCTATACAAACTAGTTGGGAAGAGTATGTTTTTCGAGGTTATCTAATGCAGGGTATTGGTGGAATGGTAAATAACAAATGGGTACCATTAATAATCACCTCCATTTCATTTGGTTTATTACATTATTGGAATCCTGAAGTTATGAAATTAGGTCCCGTTTTGCTAATTCATTATGTGTTAACCGGATTATTTTTTGGAATAATTACCTTAATGGATAAAGGGATGGAACTTGCTATAGGCTTTCATGCAGGAAACAACATGCTAATTGCTCTATTAGTTACAGCAGATTGGACTGTTTTACAAACTAATTCGGTTCTAAAAAGTATTGGTCAGCCTGAAATTATTAGTATGTTAATACCAATTTTTATTTTATACCCATTAACAATACTGTATTTTTCAAAAAAATACAATTGGAAAAACTGGAAAGAAAATTTGACTGGGAAAATTAAATAATTTTATAATTATTTTAACATTATAATTGTACAAATATTTTAATTTGCATAAACAACAACAATAAAAGTTATGGCATTAAATAAAAATGGAATTTTTGCTTGGGCATCATTTATTCTTACTGTTTTAGGAATTGCTCTTGTATTATTAGGAGTAATAAAGTATCGTGATTATGCAATCGGATTTTCAGTAGTTGGTGTTGGTTTTATATCGATTGGCTGGGCATTTAATGCACTAAAAGGAAGGGTTTAATTCTACTTTCCAATCATTTGTTTTACATCGACCCAATTATCAAATTCCTCAGGTGAAGTATAGCCTAATTTAATTGCTTCTTCTCTTAAAGTTGTACTGTTTTTGTGTGCAAGATTTGCTATTTCAGCAGCTTTATAATATCCAATTTTACTGTTTAATGCAGTAATTAGCATTAAAGAATTATTTACTAATTCTTTAATTCTTTTTTTATTTGGTTTTATTCCGACAACACAATTGTGATTAAAACTTTTCACAGCATCACCTAAAAGTGTTGAGGATTCCAATAAATTAGCCGCCATTAAGGGTTTGAAAACGTTTAATTCATAATGGCCCTGCATTCCACCAATAGTAACCGAAACGTCGTTTCCAATTACTTGTGCACAAACCATAGTCAAAGCTTCACATTGTGTTGGATTTATTTTCCCAGGCATTATAGAACTTCCAGGTTCATTCGCTGGAATAGTAATTTCTCCAATTCCAGATCGAGGTCCAGATGCCATCATTCGAATGTCATTCGCAATTTTGTTTAAAGAATTAGCGATTAATTTTAATGCTCCATGAGTTTCAACAAGAGCATCATGAGCGGCTATGGATTCAAATTTATTAATCGCTGAAATAAAATCTATCTCAGTAAATTTTGAAACAAATTTGGAAGCAACTTCAGCGTAACCTTTTGGAGAATTTAATCCTGTTCCAACTGCAGTTGCGCCAAGAGCAAGTTCAGAAAGATGATTTAAAGAATTTTTTAAAGAATTTAACCCATGTTTAATTTGTGATTCATATCCTGAAAATTCTTGACCTAAAGTCACGGGCGTAGCATCCATTAAATGAGTTCTACCAATTTTAATAATATTTTTAAATTCAGAAACTTTACTTGAAAGAGTTTTTTCAAAATCCTCTAAATTTGGGATGGTATTTATTAATAATTTTTTATAAATAGCAATATGCATTGCCGTGGGAAAAGTATCATTTGATGATTGAGACATATTAACATCGTCATTTGGAGAAAGAGTTTTTTCAGATTTACCTAATATTTTCCCTTCAATTAGATGAGCTCTGTTAGAAATAACTTCATTGATATTCATATTAGTTTGAGTTCCAGATCCTGTTTGCCAGATTACAAGTGGGAACTGCTTATCATGTTTGCCGTCAATTATTTCATCACAAACTGATGAAATAAGATCTCTTTTTATTTTACTTAAAACACCTAATTTGTGATTTGTGTGAGCAGCAGCTTTTTTTAAATATGCAAAACCATGAATTATTTCAATTGGCATTGATGCAGGTTTTCCTATTTTAAAGTTATTGATTGATCTTTGAGTTTGAGCTCCCCACAAACAATCAACAGGAACTTTAACTTCCCCAAGAGTGTCTTTCTCAGTTCTATACTTCATATCTTGAAATTATACTACAAATTTACTACAAAATTTTTTGTATTAATTTACATTAATTGTTGAAAAAAATATTTCATGAAAAAGATATCTTTAATTATATTTGTTTCAAAATAACTATTTATATGGAATTTGATCAATATTTAGGATTTATTTTGTTTTTAACAGTATTGACAATGGGATTCTGGTTAATGATTTTGCTTTTAACTTTTATAATTCCATATTGGGTTAGTGGAGCTTTTTTTGAGAGAATGAAGGAGATTAGAGATAAATTAAAAAAGAAGTAAGCTAACCTCCAAATCCTTCTCCTCCGTAGTCCTCATAATTTGATCTATTATTTGTTTGACTCTTTTTTTGATTAAACCTGTATATTAAGCTTAAATTAAAACTCCTTCCCCCTCTCCAACTAGATTCTGTATAGTTTTTATATGTTTCAGAAAATGTTTCTAATCTCCAATTCTGAGTTTCAAAAATGTCATTAATTTTAAATGTTAAAGTCATTTTATCATTAAAAATATCTTTGCTAAATGCGGTATTAGTACTAACACTTGCCTTTCTAGTCGAAATAGCATTTTTTTGTGGGCCCCTGTAACTCAGTCTAGTTTGCCAATCAATTGAAGAAAATATTTTTAAATAATTATTTAATCTTCCAGACCATATTAAATTTTTTGAATTATAAACAATTTCATTATAACTACCAACTACATTTGATTGATAAAAATTAATATTACCACCAATTCTCCAATTTTTAGAATGCGAATAATTAGTATTAAATTCAATACCTATTTCTTCTTGAGAAGATAAGTTTATTGGAGACCTTCTAATCACAGGAACAAGAATATCATTGACTAAAACTGAATTACCTGTAGCTTCAGTTATGAAAGTAAATATTTCATTTGATTTTTTATAGTACACTGAACCATTAAGTGTTGTTTTGTTTAGTCTTTTTAAATATCCTAGATCAATTCCATTTGAATAGGTTGGGTTCAAATAAGGATTACCCTGGAAAAAACTTGTTTCACTTGTTCTTGAGGGAAAAGGGTTTATAAAATAAGATCTAGGTCTGCTTATTCTTCTGTTGTATCCCAAAGTTATACTTTCATTTTCTTTGAGTTCGTATGCTAAATTTATTGTTGGAAAAAAATCATTGTATTTTTTATTACTGTTACTATTACTTTCAAACTGTTTGACATTTGTTAATGATTCTTCAAATCTTAATCCAAAAAGAAATGATAATTTATTTTTTTTGTTACCATATTGAGTATAAAATGCATTGATTTTTTCATTATAATAAAGATTGTTACTAAGGTTCGTATTTTTAATGAATTCACCATTTAAATTTTGATCTTCTACTAAATAATCTGTAATTTGATAACGATTACTTCTTCTAAAACCCAATTCAAATTGTCCATCATCTCCAAGTGGTAATACATAATCAATTTTATAAAGTTCACTGTCTTGATTTTCATTTGTATTAACTCTTTCACCTAAATATTTAATGAAATTTGGAACTGATTGTGTATTTGTAATAATACCAATTTCAATCTCGTTAGATTTTTCTTTTTGAAAATCCATCGTTATATTACCCTTATTCTTAAACTCGTGAGTGAAATTTATAGAAAATTCTTTGGTGTCATCTGATTCATTTTCAACCTCAGACCTTATTGAAGATTTCTTTTCACCTTGAAAATTTTGATTAATATTATTATTTGTTATATCCTTATCGTCACTATTTCTTGTCAAATAAGAAACTACTAAACTTGTTTTGTCTGAAAAGAAATATTCAATACCAGTATTTTGATAATAAGAATCTCTTTCAGTATTTCTATTGCTATTTTCTTTAATAAAATTATTTACTGGGTTAGTAGTAAAATATTCAGTTTCACTGTAGGAGGGATTTTCGTAACTACTCAGACTATAACCAGCGTTTGTAAAAAGATTAATTTTTTTAGTCCTGTAATTAATATTTCCTGAAAATCCATAAGATTTTGGATCCCCTAAATTTGTTGATATTGAACCATTTAAACCTGCTAATTTATTTTTTCTTAAAACAATATTAATAATTCCCGCTGTTCCTTCTGCATCATATCTTGCAGAGGGTGAAGTAATGATTTCGACTTTTTCAACACTTTCCGAGGGAAATTGCTTAAGTGCATCATTGCTACTAATGCCTACTAGCCCTGAGGGTTTACCATTTATCAATATTCTGACGCTTTGATTTCCTCTTAAAGATACGTTTCCATCAATATCAACAGCTACAGAGGGTAAATTATCTAAAACATCACTAACACTACTCCCTCTTAATGTTAAGTCTTTACCAATATTATACACTGTTTTATCAAGTTTAATTTCAACTTCTGTTCTCTCTCCAATTAATTCTATCTCGTCAAGTATATTTTCATCAATTGACATTAGTATGTTTCCTAAGTCTTTAGTTTTTGAAATCATTACATTATTTATGGTAACTTCTTTAAATGAGATATAATTTAGTTTAATATCATAATTACCTCTATTTATTTCTAGATTAAACTTACCGTTCAAATCACTAATACCTCCATATTTAACAATACTATCATTTACATTAAATAATGAAATTGTTGCATATTCAAGTGGTGTTTTAGAATCTTGATCTAAAATAGTTCCAGAAACTGTTATAGAACCTTGTTGAGCATTAATAACATATGGAATAAGTGTAAACAATAACAAATAAATTTTTTTCATTTTTAAAAATATAGTGTTAAGACAAAAAGATTTGGTAAAGGTTTATTTTATAAAATTTCAAGAATGTTTTGAGGTGGATTTGCTAGTATAGCTTTAGTTTTTGTTATAAAAAAAGGTCTGTGAAGTAATGTTGGATGGTCAAAAAGAAGTTGAATCACTTGACTTTTTGATAATTTCTTTAATTTATATAATTCTTTCCACACTTTTTCTTGTTTTCTTATTAAATCTGTGGGATTTAGACCAGATCTATTAATTAGACTTTCAATTTCTTTTTTATTTAATCGATTCTTTAAATAAAGGATGGTTTCAAATTCAATTTCTTTTGATTTTAAATATTCCAGACCTTCTCTTGATTTGCTACATCTTGGATTGTGAAGCAATGTATATTTTTTAAATTTTGATTCCATATTTTTTTAAAGCAATAATTAAATTTTTAGGAGATACAAATTGTATGCCATGAATTCCACATTTAATTGCTCCATCAACATTTGATATTCGATCGTCGATAAAAATACTTTTATTAGCAATTAAGCCATATTTTTTTAAAGTATAATTATAAATCTCAGGAGAGGGTTTGAGCATTTTAACTTTTCCTGACACAACAATTCCATCAAATAATTTTAAAAATTTAAATTTTTTTACGGCAACAGGAAATGTTTCTGAACTCCAGTTTGTCAGAGCAATTAATTTATATTTTTTTCTTTTTAGTTTGTGTAATATTTCAACTGTCCCCTTAATTTCACCTTTCAACATTTCTTCCCATCTACCATAAAACATTTTAATTAATTTTTTATATTTTGGAAAAAGATTGATTCTTTCATCAGTTGCGTCTGCCATTAAATAACCTCCATCTTGTTCTTCATTCCAGCTAGATGTACAAATGTTGTCAAAAAACCATTGCATTTTTTTTCTATCTCCGTTGAACTCATTTAAATACACATATTCCGGGTTCCAATCTACAAGAACACCACCTAAGTCGAAAATTATTGTTTCTATTTTCATATTTAATTACTCATTAAAAATGCTTTTAAAAAAGCATTTATTCCACCATTTAAAACATCATCAACATTATTTGTTTCATAAGATGTTCTAACATCTTTTATTAGTTTGTAAGGGTGAAGAACATAATTTCTTATTTGCGAACCCCATTCTATCTTCATTTTATTAGATTCTATTTTTTCTCTTTCTGCCATTTTTTCTTTTAACTGAATTTCATACAATTGAGATTTGAGTAATCGCATAGCCTTTTCTTTATTTTCAAGTTGGGATCTGGTCTCTGAATTTTCAATAACAATACCAGAGGGAACATGTCGAAGTCTAACAGCAGTTTCTACTTTATTAACATTCTGTCCCCCAGCACCACTTGAACGCATTGTTTCCCAAGATATTTCAGAGGGATTAATATTTATTTCAATTGTTTCATCTACTAATGGATATACATATACTGAGGCAAATGAAGTATGTCTTTTTGCATTACTGTCAAAGGGAGATATTCTTACAAGTCTATGAACTCCATTTTCGCCTTTTAACCATCCAAAACCATATTCTCCTTCTATTTCTATTGTAACAGATTTTAATCCCGCCACATCTCCTTGTTGTAAATCTAATTCTTTGACTTTGAAGTTATTTTTTTCTGCCCACATCACATACATTCTCATTAACATGTAAGCCCAATCGCAACTTTCGGTTCCACCAGCTCCTGCTGTGATTTGAATAACTGCACTCATTTCATCTCCTTCACCAGAAAGCATATTTTTAAACTCTATGGATTCTACATTTTCGTTACATTTTTTGAAATGCATATTCAATTCGTTTTCGGAAATTTCTTCTGACTTAAAATAATCATATAAAATTTCAAGTTCTTCACAAAGAGATTTTGCTTTTTCATAATCTTTAATCCACTGTTTTAAAGATTGAAGTTCTTTCATGACTTTTTGTGCTTTTTTCGAGTCATTCCAAAAATTTGGATCAAATGTGACTTCCTCTTTATTAGAAATTTCAATTTTTTTTGAGTCAATGTCAAAGATATCTCCTTAGTGCTTTGGTGCGCTCAAGGAGATTTTTTATTTGATCTAAAGTTATCATATATTTCAAATTTTCAACAAAAATACATTTAAATATGAATCAAAATAAACTTAATTAATTTTTATATTTAAGAAATTTAAAAAAAATGTATTTAACTCGATTATTACCTATTATTTGTTGTTTTTATTTCATTTCAAATTTTTCTCAATCAGAAATGAATAAGAATAAAAAATTTTCAGGTTTTTTTAATTTTAGTTATAATGAAAGTTTTGATAAAATTTTTTTAGAAGTACAAAATTTAAATGAAGATTTTTTATATATAAATTCCTTAACAACTGGTTTAGGCTCAAATGATATAGGTTTGGATAGGGGACAATTGGGAAAAGAAAGAATTGTCAAATTTAAAAAATATGGAAATAAATTATTATTAATTGAACCTAATCAAAATTTTAAAGCTATTTCTAAAAATGAGGCTGAAAAAAAAAGTGTTGAACAAGCATTTACTTTTTCAGTAATTTTTGGTTTTGAAATTTTTGAGTTTAAAAATAATATTTATACAATTGATTTAACACCTTTTTTACTACAAGACGCCCATGGTGTTAAAAACAGATTACAATCTTCTAATCAGGGTAATTATAATTTAGATTTATCTAAAAGTGCATTGGAACTGAAAAGAACAAAAGCTTTTCCAAATAATGTGGAGTTTGAGGCATTACTTACCTTTGTTGGCAATCCTGTTGGAAGTTTAATTTCAAGTGTTTCTCCCGATCCATCTAAAGTAAGTATGATTCAGCATCACTCATTTATAAAGCTGCCAGATAATAATTATAAACCAAGAATTTTTGACCCAAGAAGTGGAGCTTTGGCCATTTCTTTTATGGATTATGCAACTCCCGTTCACAAGGAAATTAATAAAAAATATATTTTAAGACACAGACTCGAGAAAATAAATCCATATCTTAAAAAAAGTGAAGCAAAAGAACCTATTATTTATTATTTAGATCCCGGCGCACCAGAACCAGTTAGATCGGCTTTAATTGAGGGTGCTTCTTGGTGGAATCAAGCTTATGAGGCAATAGGATATAAAAATGCTTTTCAAGTTAAAATATTACCAGACGATGCTGATCCTATGGACTGTCGTTATAATGTAATTCAATGGGTTCACAGATCTACAAGAGGGTGGAGTTATGGATCAAGTGTAATTGACCCTAGAACTGGTGAAATTATTAAGGGTCATGTTAGTTTAGGTAGTTTAAGAATAAGACAAGACTTTTTAATAGCTCAAGCTTTGATGTCTAAACCTTTTGTTGAAGACGAGAATTATGATAAAATGTTAGAAATGGCTTTAGCTAGAATTAGGCAATTAAGTGCTCACGAGGTTGGACATACAATAGGTTTTGCACATAATTTTTCGGCAAGTACGAATAATCGCTCATCAGTGATGGATTATCCTCACCCATTAATTAAAATCAAGGATAAAAAGATTGATTTAAGTGAAGCATATGCTGTTGGAATAGGTGAGTGGGATAAAGTTTCTGTGGCTTACAGCTATTCAGAGTTCAATAAAAAAAATGAACAAATTTTATTAAATGATATTTTGAATAAAGCTTATGATAATGGATTAAGGTTTGTTACAGATTATGATGCTAGAGCAAAGAGTGGTGCTCATATAAATGCGCATTTATGGGATAATAATTCTAATGTTTCTCAGGGTTTAGATAATATTATGAAAGTTAGAAATAAAGCGATCAGTGATTTTTCAAAATATAACATTAGATCATATGAGACTTACAGTAAATTAGAAGATGTTTTTGTTCCTCTTTATTTTTTACACAGATATCAAACCGAATCAACTATAAAATTGATTGGAGGTTTAGATTATAATTACGCAAAAAGAGACGACAAACAAACAATTGTTGAAAATATTCCTTACGATATTCAGAATAATGCTCTAATTTCAATATTGAAAACTTTAGAAGCTAAAAACTTAGCTATCCCAAAATCAAAATTAAAATTATTTCCTCCTAGAGCATATAATTCACCAAGAACGAGAGAATCCTTTAAAAGTATGACAGGAGTTAGTTTCGATCCATTAAGTGCAGTGTCTACAGCAAGTGAAATGACCCTTTCATTATTATTAAATGTTGAAAGAATGAATCGATTAGTCATTCAAAGTAGTCTCAATAATGACCGATTGAAAAATATGACATTGGATTACCTATTAAGTACTTTAACAAATAATACTTTTAAGTCAAAATATGAACTTAATTTAAAATTTAGTGATAGGTATTTATTTGAGGTTCAACAAGTGATAAATAATAACTATTTAAAGTTCCTTTTAAATTTAGCTTCAAATAAAAGTTCGTTTTTTCAAGTAAAAGCTATTGCTAAAAAAGAACTTTCTAACATAATGGATTTATTAATTTTAAAAAAATATATGAATAAGTACAAACATGAATATTTAAGCATTATTAAAAATTTTAAAATAAAGCCAGAACTATTTGAATTAATTGATAGTCCAAAAATTCCTGATGGATCTCCAATTGGCTCTTCAAATCTTAATGAACTTTGTTATTAAATTATTAAGAACTATGGATATTAACTTAATTAGTGATACGGTAACCAAACCATCAAAAAAAATGCTAAAATCTATGATGGATGCAAAAGTAGGGGATGATGTTTTTAAGGAAGACCCCTCTGTGAATAAACTTGAGAACAAGGTTGCAAAAATGTTTGGTATGGATTCAGCATTATTTTTTCCTTCCGGAACAATGACTAATCAAACCGCAATAAAACTTCATACCAACCCTGGAGATCAATTAATTTGTGATAAGTATGCACATGTTTATAATTATGAAGGGGGTGGTGTTAGCTTTAATAGTGGAGTTTCTTGTAAGTTAATTGACGGAGAAAGAGGAATGTTCAATAATGAACAGTTAGTCAAAGCAATCAATCCACCTGATTTTTATCATAGCCCTAAAACTTCATTAGTTTGTATAGAAAACACAACAAATAAAGGAGGTGGTGCATGTTGGAATTTAAATGAACTTAAATTGATAAAAAAAACTTGTTTAGAAAATAATTTATCATATCACCTGGATGGTGCTAGAATTTGGAATGCATTAATCAAAATGAATCAAGATCCTAAAGATTATGGTTTAATATTTGATTCGATTTCTGTGTGTTTAAGCAAAGGATTAGGTTGTCCAGCAGGGTCAGTACTGATTGGATCTCATGAATTAATAGAAAGGGCAATTAGAGTAAGGAAGATTTTGGGTGGAGGAATGAGGCAAGTAGGTTATTTGGCAGCTTGTGGGATTTATGCCTTAGAAAATAATTTTTTAAGACTTTCCGAAGATCATCAAAAGGCAATAGAAATTGAAAAAACATTAAGTAAACTTTCTTATATAAAAAAGGTTGAGCCTGTTGAAACAAACATTGTAATTTTTGAAATTAACTCTAAAATATCTTCTCAACTTTTTTTAGAAAGATTAAACAATAAAGGAGTGAATATTATTTCAATGGGTGACAACAAATTAAGAGTAGTTACTCACCTGGATTATGATAATTTAATGCATAGTAGGTTTTTAGAAATTTTAAACGACCTAAGATTTTAGTTAAAGTCTCATATTTGTCTGACTATATTAAAAAAATGAAACACCTTTTAAAAAAAATTCTTCCACCATCTGCAAAAAAAATACCAAAAGAGCTTAAAAGATTTGACTCAAAAAGAGTTGATAATTATTTCTGGTTAAAAAATAGGGATGATTCTGAAGTTATTGAATATTTAGAAAAAGAAAATGATTATTTTAAAAAAATGACTTCGGATACTGAAGATTTTCAAGAGATTATATACAAGGAAATTAAAAATAAAATTAAAGAAGATGACCAGTCAGTTCCTTATTTTTTGAATGGCTATTGGTACCTAACTAAATATCAAAAGAATAAAAACTATCCAGTTTATTTGAGAAGAAAATCAGATTTAAATTCCACAGACCAAATTTTATTTGATTGTAATTTATTAGCAGAAGGTCATGAGTATTTTAATTTATCTAATATTAAAATTAGTCCTAACAATAAATTCGCTGCGTACAGTATTGATACGCTTTCAAGAAGATTGTATACAATTAGAATTAAAAATTTACAAACCGGAGAGGTCTTAAATGATCAAATAATTAATACGTCTGGTGGATTTGCTTGGGCTAACGACAATAAAACGTTATTTTATACTAATAGAGATTCTGATACTTTAAGGAATGATAAGATTCTCAGACATGAGATAGGAACAAAATCTAAAGATGATAAAATAGTTTTTCATGAAAAAGACAATACCTTTTACACTAGTGTGTCTAAATCTAAATCTAATAAGTTCATCATAATTTCATCTCACAGTACTTTAACATCTGAATTCCAATTTTTAGACGCCAATAAACCTTCAGATAATTTTAGACTATTTAACCAAAGAAAAAGAGGTTTAGAATACAGTATAAATCATTACGAAAAGTTTTTTTATATAATAACAAATATTGATAATGCTAAAAATTATAAGTTAATGAAAACACCTATTGGTGGTACTGAATATAAAAATTGGATTAATGTAATAGATCATAGAAAGGATGTTTTAATAGAGGGAATAGATATTTTTAAAAATTATTTAGTTATTAGTGAAAGAGCAAATGGATTAAATAGAATAAATGTTCGAAAATGGGATGATTCAGAAAGTTATTATTTGGATTTCAAAAGTGAAACTTTTTCATTATACACAACAACAAATGTTGATTTCGATACTAATATCTTAAGGTATGGGTTTAATTCTTTAACTCAACCTCTCTCAATAATAGATTTCAACATGTCTACAAAGAAGAAAACAATAAGAAAACAACAACAGGTTTTAGACGATAACTTTAAAAATAAAAATTATACTTCCGAAAGAATTTGGTCTCAATCTGAAGATGGCACAAAAATTCCTATTTCGTTAGTTTATAAAAAAGGGCTAATAAAAAATAATAAAAATCCTCTGTTGTTGTATGGTTATGGTTCATATGGAAATACTATTGATCCATATTTTTCTGTCAGTCGTTTATCATTGTTAGATAGAGGATTTGTTTTTGCAATTGCACATGTTAGAGGAAGTGAGTATATGGGAAGAGAATGGTATGATGAAGGAAAATTATTAAAAAAAACAAACACCTTTAAAGATTTTATTAGTTGTACAAAACATTTAATTTCTGAAGGATATACAAATACTGATCAAACTTATGCTTATGGGGGATCTGCTGGTGGATTATTAATGGGATCAGTTATTAATATGGAACCTGAGCTTTACAATGGCGTTATTGCTGCTGTGCCATTTGTGGATGTATTAACAACTATGTTGGACGAAACAATCCCATTAACCACTGGAGAATATGATGAATGGGGAAACCCTAATAACGAAGAATTTTATAATTATATATTGTCTTATTCACCATACGATAATGTAAAAAAAATGAAATATCCTAATCTGCTTGTAACAACAGGTCTTTTTGATTCACAAGTTCAATATTGGGAACCTGCTAAGTGGGTTGCAAAATTAAGAGAGTTAAAAGTAGGAGAGAATCTATTATTATTAAAAACTAATATGGATTCGGGTCATGGAGGTGCATCAGGAAGATTTGACGCATTAAAAGAAGTTGCTAGAGAGTATGTTTTTTTATTTAGTCTGGAAAACATTCATAATTAGCTATTAAATTTGGTGATGCCAGCTTTTTTTAAGTAATTTGCGAACAACTTTAAGGAAGATATTTTAAATGAATAGAAGAGTTAAAGCTTACAAAAGTGCCTTAGAACTAATAGGGAAAACACCACTTTTAAAGTTAAATAAGATTGTTAAAAATATTCCTGGAAATTTTTACGCCAAAGTTGAAGCATTTAATCCAGGCCACTCAAATAAAGATAGAATTGCTCTGCACATCATTGAATCTGCTGAAAAAAAGGGCTTGATAAAACCTGGCGGAACAATAATAGAAACAACTTCTGGAAATACCGGATTTAGTTTAGCTATGGTAAGCATTATCAAAGGCTACAATTGTATTTTGGCAGTATCATCAAAATCATCTCCTGACAAGATAGATATGTTAAAGGCTATGGGAGCTAAAGTTTATGTTTGCCCAGCTCATGTGAGTGCTGATGATGACAGATCTTATTATCAAGTAGCTAAAAGATTGCACGAAGAAATAAAAGGATCTTTTTATATCAATCAATATTTTAATAATCTTAATATTGAGGCTCATTATAAAACCACTGGTCCCGAAATATGGAATCAAACAGGTGGATCTATCACGCATTTGGTTGCGAGTAGTGGAACTGGAGGTACAATTTCTGGAATTGCAAGATTTTTAAAGGAACAAAATCCTAAAATAAAAATCATAGGAGTTGACGCTTATGGCTCAGTTCTAAAAAAATATCACGAAACACAAGAATTTGATGAAGATGAAATTTATCCATATAGAATTGAAGGTTTAGGTAAAAATCTGATTCCAACTGCTACAGACTTCGATATTATTGATATGTTTGAAAAGGTTTCAGACGAAGAAAGTGCGCATACATCTAGAGAAATTGCACTGAAAGAAGGGTTGTTTGTTGGTTACACCTCGGGTGCTGCGATGCAAGCTGTCAAGCAATTATCTAAACAAAGTTTGTTTGATAAAAACAGTAATGTAGTTATGATTTTTTGTGATCACGGTTCAAGGTATATGAGTAAAATATATAGTGATAAATGGATGTATGATCAAGGTTTCTTTGATTCTGAAAAAACTGCACTTGAAAAGCCCATTGAATACATTAAATAGATTAATTTTACACATTTAAGCTCTCTTAGTTAATAAAATGAAAGATTTATTTGATAAAATCATAGTAAATAAAGGTCCTTTGGGAAAGTATGCAAGTATTGCAGAAGGGTATTTTGCTTTTCCAAAATTAGAAGGACCAATTGGAAACAGAATGAAATTTAATGGAAAAGAAGTTATTACCTGGAGTGTTAATGACTACCTTGGTTTAGCAAATCTTCCTGAAGTTATAGAGGCTGATATTGAAGCAGCTAAAAAATATGGATCTGCTTATCCAATGGGTGCCAGATTGATGTCAGGTCATACTAAATTCCATGAACAATTAGAAAATGAATTAGCAAATTTTGTTTCAAAAGAAAAAGCTTATGTTCTTAATTTTGGTTACCAAGGAATCTTGTCTACAATAGATTCATTAGTCTCAAAAAATGATGTTATCGTTTATGATATTGATGCACATGCCTGTATAGTTGATGGTGTTAGGCTTCATGTTGGTAAAAGATTTACTTATCAACACAATGATATTGATAGTTTAACTTTAAATCTTGAAAGAGCCACTAAAATTGCGGAAAAAACTGGAGGAGGTATTTTAGTAATTTCTGAGGGTGTTTTTGGCATGAGAGGTGAACAAGGTAAAATAAAAGAAATTGTTGCATTAAAAAGTAAATTTAATTTTAGGTTGCTAGTTGATGATGCTCATGGCTTTGGGACATTAGGTGCTACTGGAGCTGGAGCTGGAGAAGAACAAGGTGTTCAAGATCAAATAGATGTGTATTTTGCCACATTTGCTAAGTCTATGGCAAGTACTGGAGCTTTTATAGCTGCAGACGCAATGATAATTGATTTTCTTAAGTATAATATGCGGTCACAAGTTTTTGCTAAGTCATTGCAATTGCAATTAGTTATTGGTGCTTTGAAAAGATTAGAGTTGTTAAAAACTAAACCTGAGATCAGAGAAAAACTTTGGACTAACGTAAAAGCTTTACAGTCTGGTCTTAAATCTCAAAATTTTGATTTAGGAACTACACAAAGTTGTGTAACACCTGTTTTTTTAAAAGGAACTATCCAAGAAGCTATGATAATGGTTAGGGAGCTTAGAGAAAAGTATTTTATTTTTTGTTCTATTGTTGTTTACCCTGTTGTTCCAAAAGGAGTGATATTATTAAGACTAATTCCTACAGCTTCTCATAACATTAAAGACATTGAAGAAACTTTGTCAGCCTTTTCTAAAATCCGTTCGAAACTTTACGACGGAACTTATTTAAAGTTATCTAAAAAATTAAAATCAACTTAATTTTTTGTTTCGTTTTAAATCAAGAAATTTAAATTTTATCATAAAAAGAAAAAAAACACTAATTTTGTCTCAAATAAGCGTGATGAGCCCAAAAAAAATACTGAACGCTAGGCAGATTTCCACTATACTTCATCGACTATCTTTTCAATTAATAGAAGACCACAACAATTTTTCTGAAACGGTCATAATAGCAATTCAACCAAGGGGAGTTTATCTCGCTGAACGAATTATGGAATTACTTATTAATGATTGTGATGAAATTAAATTTGGTTTATTGGACGTAACATTTTATAGAGATGATTTTAGAAGAAGTGAAAAAGTTTTAAAAGCTAATAAAACAAAAATTGATTTTTCAATAGAGAACAAAACAGTTATTTTAATAGACGATGTACTTTTTACAGGTAGAAGTATAAGATCAGCTATGGACGCTCTTCAAGCATTTGGAAGACCTAGGGCAGTTCAATTATTAAATTTAATTGATCGAAGATTTTCTAGAGAATTACCTATTCAACCCGACTATTGTGGAACTCAAGTAGATTCAAGACTAAATCAACGAGTTAAAGTATGTTGGAAAGAAAAAGACAATGAGGATGCAGTTTATTTATTTAAAAATAGTTGATGAGTGATTTAAGTGTAAACCATTTATTGGGAATTAAATACTTAAATATTAAGGATTTAAAATTAATTTTTGAAACTACAGATCATTTTAAAGAAGTTATTAATAGAAAAATAAAGAAAGTTCCTTCTTTAAGAGATGTAACTATTGCAAATCTTTTTTTTGAGAACAGTACTCGAACAAAGATTTCTTTTGAACTAGCACAAAAAAGACTTTCCGCTGATGTAGTTAATTTTTCGTCTTCATCATCCTCTGTTAAAAAGGGAGAAACATTAATTGACACTGTAAATAACATTCTTTCTATGAAAGTTGATATGGTTGTTATAAGACATCCAAGTCCTGGAGCAAGTGTTTTTTTATCTAAAAACATTAATTCATGTATAATTAACGCTGGGGATGGAACGCATGAACATCCAACTCAAGCTTTATTAGATGCATATTCACTCATAGAAAGACTTGGTCAATTAAAAAATAAAAAAATTTTAATAGTTGGAGATATTTTACATTCCAGAGTTGCTTTATCAAACATATTTACATATCAAAAATTGGGAGCCGAAGTTATGGTTTGTGGTCCAAAATCACTTATACCAAGATATATACAATCATTGGATGTAAAAGTCGAAACTGATTTATTGAAAGCATTAAAATGGTGTGATGCTGTAAATATGCTTAGAATTCAAAATGAAAGAATGTCTGAAAGCTATTTCCCATCTATTAGAGAATATGTACAACAATTTGGACTAAATAAAAACATATTAGATGGTTTGAATAAAGAAATTATTATCATGCACCCAGGTCCTATTAATCGTGGTGTAGAAATTACTAGTGAAGTTGCTGATTCTTCTCAAGCTATTATTTTAGATCAGGTTGAAAACGGAGTTGCAATTAGAATGGCAGTGATGTATTTATTAGCTTCAAAACTTTATTGATAATGACTTTAACTTCTTTAAAAAAGTATAATCTTATTGTTTTAAATAAAAATGATAGTAACCAAAGTTTAGAGTTAGAATTTAATAATATAAATCAAAATAATCTTATAATTGATTGTAATCAGGTCAAACCAGAAAGTTTTTTAGATTTGTTTAAAATTTTATTTAAATCACAAAAATTTTGTAAAAAATCGCTAGTAATTTTAACTAAAAATATTAGTTTTTGTAATGAGTTAAATCTTATCCCAACGCTTCAAGAAGCTATTGATTTTATAGATTTGGAAGAAATTGAAAGAGATTTGGATTTGTAATGAAATTAACAATATTAGGCAGTTTATCGGCTTACCCATCTCATAAAGGTTTTACAACTTCTCAGGTTTTAGAACACAATGGAAAATCATTTCTTATCGATTGTGGTGAAGGAACTCAACTTCAATTAAGAAAAAATAAAATTAAATTCAATTCAATTGAAGATGTTTTAATTTCTCATTTACATGGAGATCATTATTTTGGTCTTCCTGGTTTAATTTTAACTTTTAACTTATTAGGAAGAGAAAAACCTTTAAATATTTTTGGCCCCAAGGGAATTAAGGAAATAATTACGTCATTGATGAAAGTTGGTAAAACCTGGACTAATTATAAATTAAATTTTTTAGAACTAAATAGTAAAAAACCCCAAGTTATAATTAACAAAAACAATTTTACAGTAACAACAATTCCACTTTGTCATGGAATCTACACCAACGGATTTTTATTTAGAAAAAAAATAACTAGTCACAAATTAATTGTTAAAAGAGCTATTGATTCAGGAATTGATAAAACACAATTTGCAGGCATTAAATTAGGAAAAGATGGAGTGAATCAGAAGGGAGAAATTATAAAAAACATCAAATTAGTAGAGCCTTTGAGTCCAGATATTGTTTATGCATTTTGTAGTGATACTCTTTTTAATTTAAGAATTACAGAACAAATTAGAGAATGTGATTTATTATATCATGAGTCTACATTTTTAAAAAAAGATCAAAATTTCGCTGTAAAAACATTTCATTCTACAGCAGAACAAGCTGCAATCATAGCAAAAAATTCAAATGTTAAAAAACTTATCTTAGGTCATTTTTCGTCTAGATATAATGATTTAGATTTGTTTCTAAATGAGGCTAAAAATATTTTTGCAAACTGTGAATTAGCAATTGAGAACAAGAGTTTTATTTTTTAATAATAAACATTAATTTAGAATATGTCAAAAGATTTAAGTGGATATAGAGACAAGTATCTTAAGGGTGAGTTAAATGAAAGTGATTTACCTGATAATCCTTTTGTTTTATTTTCTAAATGGTTTGATGAGATTGAAAAATTTGGAACAGAAATTGAACCAAATGCAATGTCATTATCTACTGTGAGTTCTGATTATTTACCTTTAACTAGAATCGTATTGTTGAAAAAATTTTCAGAGTCAGGTTTTGTTTTTTATACTAATTATGATAGTAGAAAAGGTAAAAACATTTCAGTTAATTCAAACGTATGTTTATCATTTTATTGGCCTTCTATGGAAAGGCAAGTTATTATTCAAGGTATAACTCATAAAATCAGTGAACATGATTCTATTGAATACTTCAATTCTAGGCCACAAAGTAGTAGAGTAGGTGCTATTATTTCCAATCAAAGTGAAGTTATTCCCTCTAGAAATTTTATTGATGAAAAATTAAATAATTTTATATCAAATAACAAAGAATTAATAAAACCCAAAAATTGGGGCGGCTTTAATGTTGTTCCAAGTTCTATTGAGTTCTGGCAAGGGAGAGACAATCGTTTACATGACAGAATTATTTTTTTTAATGAAAATAAAAAATGGGTGAACAAGAGATTGTCACCATGAAAAAAATAATTTTAATTAGACATGCTAAATCCTCTTGGGAACATAACGTAAGTGACATTAAAAGACCGATTTCAAAAAGAGGTTTTAATGATGCAGTTTTAATGGTTCAAATATTAAATAATTTATTAATTGATTTGGATGCTATCTATTCAAGCGATTCATTAAGAACATTAGAAACTGCTAAAATCTTTTCAGATAATTTAATTAATTATACGAAACTCAAGGTCACTAAGTCACCTAATTTGTATGATTTTTTTGGAGACCAAGTTGATTTGTTTATTAAAAATTTAAATAATAGACTTAAGACAGTTGTGATTTTTTCTCATAATAATTCTTGTAATAATTTATTAGCTAAATATTCTGATATTGTAAATCTTCATGTTCCCACCACTGGGATTTTGATTTTTGAATTTGATGTATCTTTGTGGAAAGATGTAAAAAAAGGAAAGTGCAATTATTTTTTTCCAAAGAATTTTAAATGATAAGCCAAAAAAATATATTTATAAACCGAGAATTAAGTTGGCTAGAGTTCAATGAACGAGTTTTAACTGAGGCTAATAACCCTTCTGTACCACTTATTGAGAGAATTCGGTTTCTTGGTATTTTTTCGAATAATCTAGATGAGTTTTTTAGAGTTAGATACGCTACTGTTAAAAGAATAGCCGTTAGTTCAAATTCCGGAAAAAGACTATATAAAGATAGAACTGCAAAAGAACTATTGAATGATATTACACTTAAATCTACATCGCTTCAACAGAAAAGTTTTAAAATTTTAAACTCAATTATTATCCTTCTAGAAAAAAAAAATATTTTTTTTTTAGACGAATCATCCGTTGAATCTAGTCATAAAAGCTTTATAAGTAACTATTTTTTTGAGTACATAAGCCCATCAATTGATGTAATTATCTTAGATTCCAAGAAAAAATTTCCAAAATTTAAAGAAAACCTTTCTTTTTTAATTGTTAGAATGGTATTACTCAACGACGAAATACAATATGCTATTATTAGAATTCCTAAAACCTTAAATCGCTTTGTTAAACTTCCAAGTAAAAAATCTATAAAGCAAATAATTATCATAGATGATATTATAAGACTTCATTTAAAAGATATTTTTAAAATTTTTAATCCTATAACTATAAATGCCTTTATGGTCAAAACAAGTAGAGATGCAGAACTAGATTTTGATGACGATATTTCAAAAAGTTTTTTAGATAAAATTGCTCAAAGTGTAAAAGAAAGATCTAGTGCTGACCCAGTAAGATTTGTTTATGATAGTAAGATTAATGATGATACTTTAGAATTTTTAACTAAAAAAATGGGTATAAATTTAGAAACTGACAGTATTATTCCTGGAGGGAAATATCATAACAGACGTGATTATATGGATTTTCCAAATTTAGATGATAAGTTGGTTTATAAGTCTTTTTCTCCACTAAATATCTCAAATTTTAGTCACAGTGATAATACTTTTAACAAGCTAAAGGAACGTGATTTTTTAATACATACACCATACATAAAGTTTTCATATATAATCAGTTTATTAATGAAGTCTTCAATTGACCCCAAAGTAAAGAAGATATCAATTACTATCTACAGATTATCCAAATTATCTAAAATTGCAAGTGCTTTAATTAATGCTGCTAGAAATGGGAAGAAAGTTATAGTACAGATTGAATTACAGGCAAGATTTGATGAATCAGCTAATATAAAGTACGCTAAAGATATGCAATCGAACGGGGTAAAATTAATTTTTGGATCTCCAAATTTAAAGGTTCATAGTAAAATATGTTTGATTGAAAGAATTGAAAGTAATTCTATAAAAAAGTATGGATTTATTAGTACTGGAAATTTTAATGAATCTACAGCTAAAATTTACACAGATTTAACTCTTTTCACTTCCAATGAAAAAATATTAAATGAAGTTTCTGATGTTTTTAAGTTTTTTACAGCAAATTATAAAAAATACAATTTTAAAAATATTTTTGTTTCTCCAGTAAATACTGAGTCAAGAATTAAAAAATTAATACAAAATGAAATTTTGAATGCTAAAAGTGGAAAGTTTGCTTGGATAAAAATTAAAATTAATAATCTTACTAGTTACAGTTTAATAAAATCCCTGTATGATGCTAGTCGTTCTGGTGTTAAAATTAAAATGATTGTTAGAGGAATTTGTTGTCTAGTCCCTGGAATAAAAAACATGAGTAGCAACATTGAAGTTATTAGTATAGTGGATAGATTTTTGGAGCACACTAGATTAATGATTTTTAATAACAATGAAAACAACAAAGTTTTTATTTCATCGGCTGATTGGATGACCAGAAACTTAGACAATAGAGTTGAGGTAACATGTCCAATTCTTCAAGATGATTTGAAAGAAGAAATAAATGATATTTTCGAAATATATTGGAAAGATAATCTTAAATCGTCACTAGTTAACTGTGCTAATACGTTAAGTCTCCCCGATTCAAAAAATAGTTTTAGATCCCAAGAAATGATTTATCAATATTATTCAAATAAAATTGAAAAAAATTAAAAAATTTGCAACAATAGACATTGGATCAAATGCTATTAGATTATTAATTTCTAACGTTATTGTAAGAGATAATTTCCCTACTGAAACTACAAAAAATGCTTTGGTTCGAGTACCAATTAGATTAGGTCAAGATGCTTTTACGTCAGGAATAATTTCTGAAAAGAATATTTCTAGATTAGTTGACAGTATGAAAGCATTTAAGTTATTAATGAAAGTTCATAAAGTGGAAAAATATTTAGCTTATGCTACTTCAGCATTGAGAAGTTCCAAAAATGGTTTAAATATTCTTAAAGAGATTAAATCTAAATCAGGTATTTCGATTAAAATTATTGATGGTAAAAAAGAAGGTGCTTTAATAACAAATGATAAAATGTTCAATGAAATTGATAATTCAGAAATATTTTGTTTAATAGATGTTGGTGGAGGAAGTACAGAACTTACAATATTTAAAGGTGGTGAAATTTTAAAATCTAAATCATTTAAAATTGGAGGTGTGAGATTAATAAATGGACTTGTAACAAAAAAAACTTGGGAATCTTTTTATTCATGGATTAGTAATAATCTGATTCTTTATAAAAATATTAGAATCGTTGGTTTTGGCGGAAATATTAATAAAATTTATAAAATTTCTGGAATTAAAATTGGTTCACCACTTTCAATAAAAAAATTTAATTCTATTATTTCTAAATTAGAAAAGATGTCTGACATAGATAAAACTTTGACATTGAAACTTAATCCTGATCGAATCGATGTAATTGTTCCAGCAGGAAAAATTTTTCAGTTTTTGTTAAATTCTATTGGTGCTTGTCAAATTGAAGTTCCTAAAATTGGTTTGGCTGATGGAATGGTTTCAGAACTTTTAAATGATTTATAGTCCCAACTTAAATTCTTTACGCATTTTTTCTATGCTATTATTAATGGATTTAAGTTTTTCAAATTTTTCCATTGGAGAATATATAAATTTCTTTTCTTTTTCTTTATTGACATTTATAAAGAGTTCAATTTTATTATTTTTTAGTCTTTCTTTTAAAAAATTAACTAATCCAAATTTATTTTTTTCTAATTCAATTTTATTTGTATTATTTGATAAAGTAAAATGAATTTCACTTTTATTTTTAATTTTAGGTTTATCTATTTGTAAAATACTAGCAAGATTTTTCTTTCCATTTTTCAATAAATTTGTATAATAAATCTTCCACTCTCTATCTAAATCTTCCTTATTAAATAATTCTTTTAAGTTTTCTAATTCCTTTGATTGTTTTTCTATTTTTTTCTTTTTTTCTATATCTTTTTTAATTTTTAAACTCGATATTGATAATCCTGAAATTATTTTTTCTTCGTCTAATTTTATATTAATTTCTTCAATCTTTTCTTCATTTTTAATAAGATTACTTGGAAGTTCTGAGTCAATTTGATTACCGTTATTTTTTTGCGGAATTAATTCTTTTTTCTCAATTATGTTACTAGGAAGAATAATTATTTTTTTTTTTAATTCAATTTCAGATATTGAGCATAATTTCATTAAGCATATTTCTACTAATAGCCGTTGATTTTTACTTGATTTATATCGATAACTACATTCTTGAGTTAAATCAATAGCTTGTAAAATAAAATCGACAGGCTTTATCTTAGATTGTTCAACATATTTTTTTGATAATATATCGTTTTGTTCAAGTAAAATATGCGTAGATGAATTTTTAGCAACCATTAAATCTCTCAAGTGTGTAGAGAATCCATCTATATAATGTTGTCCATCAAATCCTTTTTCAATTACTTCATTTAAAAGTAAAAGGACATTTGTAATATCATTTTTAATAAGATATTCATAAGTTAGGAAATAGGTGTCATAGTCTAAAACATTTAGATTTTCATAGGCTAATTGTTTAGTGATATTTCCTTCCGTGAAATTTATAAGTCTATCAAAAATTGACAAGGCATCTCTTAAAGCACCATCGCTTTTTTTTGCAATCAAATACAAAGCTTCTTCTTCATATTGGATTTTTTCTACATTCGCAATTTTTTCTAAATACACTTTAATATCATCCGTGCTTATTTTTTTAAAATCATAGATTTGACATCTGGACAAAATGGTTGGTATGACTTTGTGTTTTTCAGTTGTAGCTAATATAAAAATAGCATAGCTTGGAGGTTCTTCTAGAGTTTTTAAAAATGCATTAAAAGCTTGACCAGACAACATGTGAACTTCATCAATGATATAGACTTTATATTTTCCTGATTGTGGAGGAATACGAACCTGATCGATTAAATTTCTAATATCATCAACACCATTGTTCGAAGCGGCATCCAATTCAAAAATATTAAAAGAAAAGTTATTTGATTCATCTTCTTTTTTATTTATTTTTTTGGCTAGTATTCTCGCGCATGTAGTTTTTCCAACTCCCCTTGGACCACAAAACAATAAAGCTTGAGGAAGTTGATTTTGTTTTATAGCATTTTCTAAAGTTTTTGTTATTGAGCTTTGACCAATGACATTATCAAAACTACTTGGTCTATATTTAAGTGCTGAAACAACAAAATTATTCATCTAACAAATATAAAAATTAGACCTTTAATTTATTGATATAATTAATTAAATAAAATTTTTTATCAACAGTTATTTTTAGCATACTTTTGCCTAGCAGGCCACCTTATCGCTTTTGTTTTTCAAAAGAGGAAAGTCCGGACACCAAAGAGCATTATAGCGGGTAACACCCGTCACTATGAAAATAGAGGACTAGTGCAACAGAAAGAATGTACAGTTAGGCTGTAGTGAAATCATGTAAACTCTATAAGGTGAAACGTCACATAGACCAACGCTTGAGAACTGCTCGTTCAATGTTGGAGGGTGGGCGGTTTGAGCAAAATAGTAATATTTTGTCTAGATAAATGATAGGGCACGACAGAATCCGGCTTATGGCCTGCTTTTTTTATTCTAAATAATTTAAACTATTTGGACCTTCATTAAATATAAGGTCGAGAATACTAAGGTTGTTTTTAAAACCATATTTATAAGAAAATACCTGAATATATTTTTTTAATTTAATTAAATCAATATATTTTTTTTCAGATTTATATCTCAAATCAATTTTATTTTCATATTTTTCAACGTACGACTCTGTTAGATTAAATTTAAATTCTATTTCTAACCATTCACAAATTAATTTAATACCATCAAAATTAAACTCAGAAAGTTTATTGTATTTCTTTGTATATAAATTTTTAAGAGAATTTTCGTAATGTTCAAAAAAAGGAGAAGATTTATATGAAAACGCAATAGATTTCCAGTGATCTTTTTGCCATTGAAAATCATTTTGAATTTGAGCTTCTTCTAATGTAAAACTATTCTTTGAGTGCTTTACAGGTATAATTAATTTTAAAACTTTATTAGGACCGTATATATATGTTCTGTTTCTAATTGTTTGCTTTGTGAAATTTTGATTTAAATCCCATATTATATTTCCATTAACAATGTCTCTCCAATGAGAAATAGGTGCAAAATATGAGGGTATCATGACCTTAAAAGTTTCTTTCAAAACTTATTTGGTTGTTTTTTTATTCTTTTTTTGAATTCAGAATAACCCAATACGCATAATATTCCGAAAAGAAAATACCATCTGTATGATTTTGGCTCACCATCTAAATTTACAGTAGTAAAAACTCTTTCCCATCTTATTTTCCATTTTTTAAAACCATTATTAATTCCTTCAATGCTCATCCATATAAATACCGGTTTGCCCACGATATGATCTTCAGGAACAAATCCCCAAGATCTACTGTCTTCTGATCTATAGCGATTATCTCCCATCATCCAATAGTAATCCTGTTTAAAAGTATAATCTTTAGTAATTATTCCATTAATTTTAATTTCATTGTCTAAAAGAGTAAGTTCATTTTTTTCATATTCTCTTATTATTTTTTTATATAATGGCAAATTATTTGAATTTAATTTAACTCTAGATCCTTTTTTTGGTAAAATAACAGGTCCAAAATTATCTTCGTTCCAGTTGTATTTTATATCGTTTGGAAAGAATGAAGTATTATAAGATTTGAATGTTTTAAATGTTCTAACTAAGCTATCAATTAAATTACTATTTCTAATAATTGTTGCTTCCTCTTTTGTGAGTAACAAATCTCTGCTGTAGTCAGTAAGTTCTGTTAAAACAATTCTGTTTTTTAATCTTATTTCATAGGGAATACCCATAGAGCCAGTCAAAACAGTGAAATTATCGGGATTATTGTCAAGTATACCTTTGATATAGGGCTGAATTTGATTATATTTTTGTTGAGTAATCTCTGAGATTTTGAACTTCCTTTCTATATCAATACCTAGCTTTATCAGTTTAGATACCGAAACTCCTTTATTGTTATGTGCTGTGTATGAATAAATAGGTTTTGCTCTAAACGGCATTTGGCTTATTTTGCCATTAATATGAACTAATCCATTTATTATTTCGAGAGTATCAGAGGGAATAGCGACACATCTTTTAACATAATTTGATTTTTTGTCGATAGGTTTTTTTACTCCTTTTTCTTTGACAAAAAATTTTCGAACAGTATCTGCAGGCCAACTAAATGTAACTATTTCATTTCTCTTTATTTTTTCAAACCCTGGAAGTCTTAAATATGGAATTTGAGGTTTATTTAAATAGGATCTAATCCCAGTTCCAACGATAGTATCGTGAACCATCGGAAAAGAAACTGCTGTTTGGGGGACTCTAGCACCGTAATGGAATTTACTCACAAATAAAAAATCTCCTACTAATAATGTTTTCTCTAGAGAACCTGTAGGAATTATATAGGGCTGAATAAAATAAGTGTGAACTATTGTTGCTAATATTATAGCAAAAATTATTGAACTAATCCATTCTCCAAGCGCTGTTTTAGAACTTACATCCCTTTCAGAAATGTATTTAATCTTTTTTGAATAATTAATATAAAATAGAAAGAAACCTAAAGTTATTATGCTAAGTACTAATTCAGTGGTAGAGTTTTTTCCAAAAGTTTTACTAGTTTCGACCCAAATAACAGGTAAAATAAGCAAATTTACTACAGGAATTAAAAGTAAAATCACCCACCACCAAGGTCTATTAATAATTTTCATTAAAACTAAGGCATTATAAAACGGAATGAATGAAACTAATGGCTTATAACCAGCTGATTTATATAATTTCCATGTGCCAAGACCATGAATAAGTTGAATGATAAAAAAAAAGATAAGCCATTGGAATATTGTCATAATTAGAATTTGAAATTAGAATCATTTATTACATCACTCATTTTAAAAATTCCTTTTTTATTTATTATCCATTCAGCAGCTAAAACCGCTCCCAAGGCAAATCCTTTTCTGTTATTAGCCGTGTGTTTTATTTCAATGGAATCAATTTCTGAAAAATAATTTACAATGTGTGTTCCAGGAACTTTATCAATTCTTTTTGAATTAATATTAATTGTGTTTTTCTTGTCATCCATTGTCCACCCTTCATAATTTCCATTTTCAATTATACCTTCAGCTAGTGATATGGCAGTTCCACTTGGTTTATCAATTTTTTGGGTATGGTGAATTTCTTCGATTTTTAAATTATATTGATTGTGTTTTTTCATTATTTCTGCAAGTTTCTTATTTAATTCAAAAAATAAATTTACACCTAAACTAAAATTAGATGAGTAAAGGAAACTTGTGTTTTTTTCTTGGGATAATTCTTTTATTTTATTTAAATCAGAAAGCCACCCAGTGGTTCCACTCACAACTGGGACAGAACTTTTTAGTCCTAGTGTTATATTTTGTACTGCAGTTTCAGGTGTTGAAAAATTAATTGCGACATCAGCATTATAAATATTTTCAACTTGAGATTCGTTATCAATTTTATATATTACCTCATGTCCCCTAAATAAAGAAATCTTCTCAATTTCTTTTCCCATTTTTCCATATCCTAAAATTGCTACTTTCATTTATTTAAAAATTCAAATTTAATGATAATCCTACAGATTCTGGTCCTAGTTTTGATCCGTTATCAAAGTAAGGATTTAATGTAAGATTTTCATTAACATTATATTGTTTTAAATGGGCATCTATATTAGCATCTAATACGTTTAAAATATAAAAGCCAACAATAAAAACCATTGAAAGATCTCTATTTTTTTTATGAAAACTAGCCCCATCTAAGAGTCTATCGTCATCAATTATTAAATTCTGAAATTCATCACTACTATATCCAGCTTTTCTGCTTTTATAAGCATTTCTGTAGCTCCAATATTTTTTTTGATTAAAATCGTAAGAATAAATGGATGTTCCAATGGCAGCATAAACAATAGGTATTTTCCAATATTTTTTATTGAAAGCCTGACCTGCACCTGGAAACACTGCTGAAAAAAAAGCTGCCTTAGAGGGATCTAAAGGATCTAAATCATCAAATAAAATTTCTAAATCCTGTGAAAAACTATTTGATATAAAAAATAAAGTAACTAAAAATATCAGTTTATTTATTTTCATTTAATTTTTTATTTAACTCTTTGAACTCATCAATATTATTAAATGGAATTATAATTGATCCTTTTTCTTTTCCGTTTAACGTTATTTTAACGTCTGAATTGTATTTATTTTTTAGTGTTTTTAAGCTAGTATTGAAAGGT
>Ga0213869_10000047_pt1 | contig 92906 bp, 88 predicted proteins | sample PICome_10_FD_160083 | JGI IMG/M metagenome (GOLD analysis project Ga0213869, IMG submission 160083) | Coastal seawater microbial communities near Pivers Island, North Carolina, United States - PICO132 | ecosystem: Environmental > Aquatic > Marine > Coastal | place: USA: North Carolina... | reverse complement strand
ATGAGTTATAATATAAATGAATCGATGCGAAAAATGTAATAAAGAATTTAAAAGACCATGGATGTTAAAAAGACATTTAGAGAGGAAAACACCATGTTTTCAAGGGCAAGCAAAATGTATCCAAAATGTATCCAAAATGTATCCAAAATGTATCCAAAATGTATCCGGAAGAAAAAATGTTGTTGATCAAAAAAAAAAAGAAAAGAAAAATAATATTATTACACCAGAACTAGATCAACTTAACACTGATTCATATGAAAATGAAAGTGAAAATACTAAAAACATTGAAATGTCTAAAAATACAATAAATTCATCATTAAACCCAATATATAAATGTGAATTTTGTAAAAGAACTTTTAAACATATAAGAAACTTATATAGACATAAAAATGAATTACGATGTAAAAAGATGACAGATAAAGAGGTAGTTAAAATTATAAATAAAAAAAGTAATAAATCCATTGTTTCTTTTAAAGAAGGTAATAATATAAATGAAATAATAAATACAAAGGATTTTAAAGGAATAAATAATGGAACAATTAATAACAATAATTATAATATAAATAATACTCAAAATATTACAAATATTACAAATAAAATAGAATTAAAAATTAATCCTATGGGTCAAGAAAATATTTCTTTTATGACAAAAGAAGATAAATTAAGAATTATAGGAAGAATGTATAATAGTATTACAGAACTAGTAAAAACTGTTCATAATTATCCTGAAAATCGTAATTTCTTTTTACCAAATACCAATAAAAATGTAATTGCATACTTAAATAGAGATAATGAAATAGAATATAACGATTATAATCAAGTATGTGAAAAGATATTACAAGATAATATGGAAAGACTTGATGAATTAATGACAGAATTAGAAACTGAAGTAAATGGCTCTATTAGGAAAAGATTAGAAAAAGTATTTAAAAAAGTAGACAATGGAGAATTAGATAAAAAATATTTAAAAGATATTAAACTTTATGTATTAAATAATTCAAAAAGAAATAAAGATGAAATAAATCAATATATAGATAATATTGAAAAACATATAGGAGAATCAGAGGATAATCAAGATAATTTTGAAGAATATATTTACAATAATAATGAAAATGAAAATGAAAATGCTAATTTATCAATAAATGAATAAAAAAAACGCCTTAAACTTACTGTGAGTAAAAGGTCTTTTTTTTCTTTTTTTCACCAATCAGGTCTACCACCCAAATTTGGGTTAGGATTCCCACTGATCGCATGTCTCGCAGATTCGAATCATACGAGACATAAGATCATAATCCTTGTGCCTGAACCAGTCAGATGGAGATCGAATGACACCCATATACTGAAGGTACTCAGGATAAGCGAGAATCTCTTCCTTAATTCGGGATACGTTCTCGTATGATCCGAAGAAGGAGTAGATCTTACGGTTGGTAAAGACCTCCATACCTAGATATGTAGGTCCTTTCCCATTCCCGTGTTCCTTCTCAAAGAAAGCATTGAGAAGGAGACGCAGGTTTGGGACATGTAGATGCTCACTGTCATCAGTAAGCACCACACCAGCAGGAAGGCCATCCTTGTAAGGGTTGACACTATCCTTATCCTTTACAGGAGCAGTTACTTTAACAACATCTGACATGATTGATAAAGCAAATCAGTACTTTATTAGTATATAATAAAAAACAATTTTTGTAATTTTATTTTAAAATTTACTAAAATATCCAAAAATATCCAAAAATATCTAAAAATAATTAAAAATAAAAAAATAGGATTAAAATAATCCATTTTTGTTTTTATTATACTATTTTTATTTTGTTTTTATTATAACTATCTATCTATCTAAACTAATAAACTATAGAATAATTATACCATTAGAGGAAATTTAGTCATTAATTCCGATTTTGTACCAGTAATAAGTCGAGAACCAGTTTTATAATTATATTCATAAAGAGCAGAAATATATGTTCCCATATCTTCATCCGCCTTTGAATAATTATAATCATCGAAATACACGATATGACCTACTGTAGAAATGGGTTTTCCTGCTTTCCAATTCTTCCTAGACCATGGTTTGTAATTATCCTGAACACCTACCATACTTTTGATCATTCCAGAGTTAGTGTTTTTCAACTTCATCTGATTTGAAAATGTTTCAATATTGAAACACTTATTATAGTCAAACGGATCATTACTAGTATCTATACCAAAACCTTCTAGCATATCTTTCATATAAATGAATGGTTTAGGTATAGATCCCTTTTTAGATGCTCTGACAGCTGCTTCTTCAAAAGGAACAGTAACCAACTTATATGCAGGAGTATCTTTAAGTTTTGGACCAGGTACAGGTGTATCTGAAGTTAACCAATATACGTCTCGTTCATCTTTAATAACATGACCAAGACCAATCATCAATTCCATTGTTTCAGAAGGGAAATAATCATCAGAAATCCTATGAATTATTTTATGAATTACAGGCTGACCATTATGCCTATTAAGAGTAATTAGATGCCCATAACCACGGGCTTCAATCTTATTGAACATTGACGATAGATCAGTACCAAAGGTTCTAAATGTAATATAAAATTCGATATTTCCATTATCACCCCCTCTATCCATCCAATCCAAACAGTTCCAGAAAGATGTAACTACATTATCGTGACCAACTCCTTCTATTTCAGATTCCTTAAACGAACAATATTCAGCTGCTAGTTCAATGAGTTCTGGTTCATTACTGGACTTAGAAAATTCCTTAAGCCAAGTAGTGTATTCAGGAGCATCATCATTTCCGTCATATAGTTTTGAGAAACACCATTTCAAAAACACTGTGTCCTTCTTAAAGGTTTCAAGAAGAATAATTTCTCTCCTTCCATATCCTTTAACTTCGTCAACGGTTAAAATAGTTTTATTCAAATCAAACATGACATTCATCTTTGTAATCGGATCTGATTTTTCCAAAAGTTCAATCCTATTTTTAATTCGTTTTATAAAATAGTTTGGATCCTTAATAGCATTAATTAATGAAGCTTGAACCATAGCACAAGTATGCTTACTCAGTCTTTCACCACTATAACCATTATCACCAATGTGTACATCACTACAAGAAATAGTATGAAAATCACTTACACACATTTTTGAAATATAAGTAATTCTATTATCTCAACATAAAAAAAAATAATCAATTTTTTTATCTTTGACTAAACATTCAAAATTACATATCAAAGTAAAAAATTACAAAATAATTATTACATGTAAATTAGATAAAACAAATCCCTATTACAAATACTAATAAACCTAAATAAAACATTTTTACAATTTTTCTATCAGAATTATCTTTCTTTCTATTATAAATACCCTTATTATAACGCAAATTATCAACTTTATTTTTATTTTTTAATTTATTTTTTAATCTTTTAAACCATGATAAATTATGATAATTATTATGATAATTATTATGATAATTATTATTATCAATAATATTTAAATTACTAATAACTTTCGTATTATTAGTAAACACACTATTTCCAAAATTGTGATTATTTTTATTATTATTATTTTTAATATTATTAGTGAAAATATGTTTATTATCAATTATACCTTTATTTTTTTTAGTTAATATTTCACTATGTATAGAGTTTTTATAATAAGAAGAACTATTATCATAATCATAAAGGTTAGTAATTTGATAAGGAAGATTGGAATTATTAATATTACTTAAATTTTGAGTAGTAAAAGTATTGTATTTTTTGTATGTTTTGTCATAGTCAGTTTGTTTATTAAAATAATTATTTGAAACAGTATCAGAATTAGAGAAAGAATAATTACTATTCATACTAGTTGATGAGTGTTTATAGTTTGTCAGACCAATATAATTATATGTAGGATTTGGCTTATTATAATATAAATTTAATGGGTAAACTTTTGCATTTCTTCTAAGATATAATTTTATTTTATTACTTTTTTTTTTATTATATTTATTTTTTAAATGACTTAAGTCATTTTTAATAGCAATATCATTGCTTTTCATGATAATATAAAAAGATATTAAAATTTTAAATAAAAAACATAAATTTAATAATTAATTTACAAATAATTATTGTTTACGTAAGTAATCAAATATAATTGTAAATAACATTCCTTGAATACCATTAGCAATTATTTTTGTTTGTAAACCTCTAAAAAATAATCCAGATAATCCATCATGTTTAATAATATTTTTAATTAATTTACCATAACTAATATTCTCTGTCTGAGTTTGGCGATTTACTTTTATTACTCTTAAAGCATTTGACGATACATCTGAAACCGATGAAGAACAAAATCCAATAAATCCACTTCTTAAAATTTTTTTAGTATGATAATAACCATTTGTATTTATTTCAGAATCAGATTCTTTAATTTTAGGAACTAGTTCTTGTAAATAATTATATGTTAAAAACCATGGAAAATGTCCTACTATAGTAGCTGATCCGCTCGCTATAGATCCATGATATAAAGTGGTAAATCCTTGAGTTCTAATTCTATCTTTAATTATATTCATTCCATTGCTACCATTAACTTGCATAGTAGATTTCAAAGTATCTAAAGGCATAATTCCTATTCTCCATAATCCTGCTCCACACGAACCAGTAAAGGTTTTAGTAGCAGTATTTAATTCACTATCTTTTAATATTTCCATCATTCCAATGTTCATAGCAGTATCTCCAAATCTAGAAATTGGTGCCTGCATTAAAGCAAATCCAATTCCGCGATAAAATCTAGGTATACCACCTTCTCTATATAATGTTTTAAATGTAGTAGAAATCTTTCCTCCATACCTATATTGATGATTAATCATAGTTCTCATCCACATTAAACCGAATACTTGACCTGTCATAGCTATAAAACCGGCACTACCACCATTTATAGCTTTATTGAAAGATTTATTTAAAATATCTTCCTTCATTAGTATATTATATTTAGTATTATAAATAAATCTTTTAAAATATTTTTAAATAATAATATATTTTATAAATTTGTATGTCTAGATAATGTAATTCCTAATTTTTTAAATTTAGTCTTAGTTTCTCTATTAATATTGTTATTACCTCTATTAATATTGTTATTACCTCTATTATTATTATTATTATTATTATTATTATTATTATTATTATTATTATTATTATTATTATTATTATTATTATTATTATTATTATTATTAATATTACCTCTTTTGCTTTTAGTACCAATTTTTCTTTTTCTTTTATTAGGTGATTTTGGAGATCCAAATGATAATCTAGATCTAGGACCATCAGGTGACTTTGATGATCTATGTTTTTTAATATTTTTTGTAGATGAATTAGTTTTTGCAATTCTTTTATTTATTTTGGGATCCCAAATAATAACCTCATTATGTTTCAAACCATTACTACCAGAAGTAAAGCTACCTATTTTTCCAGGAAATAATTTTTTTAATATTTTAACCATTTCTAAATCATCCTCTATATCATCTGAATCTCTAGCAACAATTGTACCTTTTGGTAATTTTCCAGATTTTTCTAATGTTTTACCAATAAATAATGTATTTAATAAATTTATGTTTTCATCTTTATTATTTCCAGTATCAACATTCTTATTAAAGTAATCAACTATTATTCTACTATTCTTTGATAAATTTAAATCTACTATTATATCATTTAAATTTGATTTACTAGCTAATACCATTTCATAAAACTTTTTTCTAGATAAACTTGTATTATATGATTTTAAATCATATATTGATGTACCATAAAAGGATACTCCATTTTTAATATCAATAGTATTATAACCAGTGCTTCTGGCTCTAAATAAATGTAATTTATTATCTACGATGTATAATCTTAATCTTTTTAGACCTCTATCTTTATTATTTACGCTATTTTTATTATTACTTTTATATTTGTGTATATTAATAGAATTTACAATTATTTCCTTTGGAAAATTCATATATAACTATTATAGATATAAATTAACCTATTATAATAAAAAAAAAATAAATTTACAAATAATCATAATAAGTATTTTAGTATATTAAAGTTGTCCCCTACATAAAGGACATCTGTCTGAATATTTTTTTAAATTTTTAAAGCATGTATTACACACGTAGTGTTCATTTCCACAGTTTATTTTCACCATTTTACACTTAGTTATATTTTCAGTTATACATACTGAACAATCAAATAAAGTTTTATCCTTAATATTTACTAAACAATTATCACAATATCTCCTATTTTTATAATGTTTGATATATATACCATAGTCTGAAAAACATTCAAAACAAATATTTTTCTTTTTATGAGCATCTAACAGGTTTTCATATTTAGATTTAATATCAGGAATACTATGATAGTATTTCAGTAAAATATTAAAATCAGAATTAAAATAATCTTTTTCATCTTGAATTATTCTTAAAAATTCTAAATATATATCTTTATTCTCATTTACCTTTCTTTTTAAATAAGTTTCAATTCCACATATGAAATCATATTTTCTCTGATAATACTTAATATTCTTTTTAGTTCTACATGTCTCTACTTCCAATTTATTAACATTCCTTTTAATGATAGACATTTTTTGAGTATTATTATATGTAACTCTATTATTCAATACTTTTTTCAAAGAAGGACAATCAGGATACATAATACTAAAATTTTCTGAATCTAATCGTATGTACGTCGAAACACATAAATCACATATCTCATATTCGTTGCAGATTTTATATGTTTTTATTGTATCATAAGATGTTCGACATTTTACACAATATGTTTTTCTAAATGGTGGATAATAATCTATAATATCCATTTTATAATTAAAACTATAATTTTAAAAGTATATCATAAATTTATACAATATTTTATTCAATTTTATTACAATTATTATAATTTATTATAATTTATTATAATTTAAAATAAATAAATTAATTTAAATAATAAATAATCTTATAATTTACTTTATAAATATATTATTATGTCTTTATCCAACGCTGATATCACTAATTTAATTCCAGTACTTACTGATACACACAAGAAAACTCCAATTGAACCCAGAATTGAAGCTATGAATAGTCTTTTAAATTTAAACAAATTTCATTCAGTTGAACCAGTAATTATAGATTCAATATTACCTATAATTCTAAAAAGATTAGATGATAAACCAAAGGTCACCGAAAAAGCCATTGAATTAGGATTATACATTATAGATCATATTTCAATACAAACATTCCCATTAATAATTGAATGTCTTTTTACTGAATTACAACCCAATTCTAAATGGAAATGTAAGTTTGGTAGTTTAAAATTGCTTAGTCAATATATTGACAGAGTTGAGAAATACGATAGAGACTTATTATCTGCATGTTTACCGGAACTAGTAAAACATATAGCAGATATTTTATACGATACTAAAACTGAGGTTGCTGAATTAGCAGAAGAAGTATTAAGAAAAGCCATGAAAGGAATTACAAATCGTGATTTAGAACCATTTGTAGAAGATTTAATTATGACCATGAAAAATCGTGATGAAACAGAAGAAACTATTCAAAAATTAGGAGGAATCGTCTTTGTACAAACAGTTGAAGGATCTGCTCTTTCAGTTGTAATTCCTTTAATGATTGAAGGATTCAGAACAGGAAAGAGTATGACTAAACGCATGTGTGCTAGAATCGTAAGTAATATGTCTAAACTTGTAGAAGAACCTCTTGAAGCCAAACCATTCTTAAAAGATCTTATACCAGAGTTAAAAGGTGCTATTGATACAATCCCAGATCCAGAAGCTAGAGAAGTAGCCACTAAAACACACGAATCATTAGTTAATATGAATCAAAAAGCAGAAAAAGAAGAAGAGTTAAAAAAATTTAGAAACAGTTCGCATATTATTTGTAAAATCTTAAATAAATTAAAATCAAATGGTTCTAATACAATAGATAACTTAAATATTAATGTATTATATTGTGCTCAAATAGTTTGTTCACTTGTTAAAACAAGAACAACTGAAAAATCAGAATATCAAGATGAATTAAAACCTTATCTATTAAATATTGGAATAAATGTAGAACAAGATTCAAGTCTAGTAGATTTCCTATTTGAAGAAGCACAAAAAGTCTTTACCGTAGCAGAAGAAGAACAAGAAGATGATGAAGGAGAACTTCTTTGTGATTGTGAATTCACATTAGCATATGGTACTAAAATACTTCTTCATAATACTAAACTTCGTCTTAAAAAGGGTTTAAAATACGGTCTTCTTGGACAAAATGATTGTGGTAAAACAACACTAATGCGAGCTATTTCTGAAGGTTCAGTAGATGGATTCCCAGATCCAGGAGATGTAAGAACTGTTTTTGTAGAAGCAGATATTCAAGGCGAATTATCACATCTTAACTGTGTAAATTATGTTTTAGAATATCCTAAAATTAAAGAACTAGGTGCTACAGAGCAAATGGTTCGTGATGTACTTAAACAAGTAGGATTTAGTGAAGGTAAAGCTGCAGGTGAAGGTGGAGATTGTGATGATCCTATTTCATCTCTATCTGGTGGTTGGCGTATGAAGTTGGCCTTAGCACGTGCTATGCTTCAAAAAGCAGATATCTTACTTATGGATGAACCTACTAATCATTTAGACGTTAAAAATGTAAAATGGGTCATGTCATACATTAATTCCCTTAAAGATACTACCGTCATTATGGTATCACATGATTCAGGGTTATTAGATAATTGCTGTAGTTACATTATTCAAATCGATAAACTTAAACTTAAACTTCATAAGGGTAATTTAAGTGAGTTTGTTAAAAATCACCCAGAGGCAAAATCTTATTTTGAATTCAAAGCTAGTAAATTTAGTTTTAAATTCCCACAACCTTGCTTCCTTGATGGAGTAAAATCTCGTGGTAAATTTCTTCTTAAGATGGATGGAGTAACTTTTACTTACCCAGGTAATAGTGTTCCAACAATTAAAAATATAACTGTACGTGCTTCAATGGCTAGCCGTGTAGCTTGTGTTGGTGTAAATGGTGCTGGCAAATCTACAATGATTAAAGTACTTACAGGTGAATTAGAACCAAGTCAAGGTATAGTTTGGAAATACCCTAACTCCAGAATTGGATATATTGCTCAGCACGCATTCCATCATATTGAAAACCATATCAATAAAACACCAAATGAATACATTAGATGGCGTTATGCCCACGGCGATGACAGAGAAGGTCTTGATAAAGTTAGTATGAAACTTAGTGAGGAAGAAGAATCCAGTCTTAAAAGACCAGTAGAATATAGTTTTAAAACAGATAATGGACAAATTAAGAAAGAAATGAGAGTTATTGAGAAACTTACTGGACAACGTCGTGAAATGGAAGGACGTAAAAAAGAGTTCGAATACGAAACAAAATGGTTAGATAAATCATTTGAATTAAATTCATGGTTAACAGCTGAGACGTTATCTAAATATAGTAAATTATATGAAAAAGTTATTAGGATTATAGATCAACGCATTTCTAATAAAGAGAATATGGTTAGTCGTCCATTAACTTCTCAAAATGTAGAAAGACATCTTAATGATACTGGATTAGAACCTGAATATGCTAGTCACTATAGAATTGGTGCCTTATCAGGTGGTCAAAAAGTAAAAGTAGTATTAGCAGCAGCCATGTGGGATCAACCACATATTTTAATTCTTGATGAACCTACTAACTATTTAGACAGAGAGTCTCTTGGTGCTTTAGCCGAGGCAATAGAGGAGTATGAAGGAGGTATTATAATGATTACTCACAATGATGCCTTTTGTAGACAACTTTGTCCAGAAAGATGGGTATTAGAAAAAGGAGAACTTAATACAGAAGGTGATATTGAATGGATGGAAAAAGCATCTAAACAAGAAGTAGGTTTTGAACAAGTAGAAGAAATGGTAGATGCTACTGGTAATGAGATCAAGATTAAGAAGAAAAAGACTCTTAATGCTAAAGATAAGAAAAAAATGATGAAAAAGATTAAACAAAAGATTTCCGATGGAGAAGAACTTGATTCTGATGAAGAAGGATATGCTATTGAATGGAACCTGTAAGTATAATTTTTAATTTTTTTTAATTTGTATAAAATAATTATTATATGAAAATGAATAGTATCAAATTATTTTTATTAACAATTGTATGTTTAATTATATTATTTGTTGTTTACATTGCATATAATAAATTTATTAAATACAATAACAATAAATTTGAAGATATTAATATACAATTATTAAATCAAAGATTTTATGATTACAAAAAGGTATATCCTGAATTGGAAATATTAAAGGTTAATAGAAATAAAATCATAGAAGAAGTTGAAAATATTAATAAATTAAAATGGGATGATTGGCCAGAGAAAGATTTATATAAAGATGATATGTCTTGGAAAGTATTTCCATTTTACGGATTTAATATTTGGATAACTCATAATTGTGATATGTGTCCAGAAATTACAAAGATTATTAAAAAAATACCTAATTTGAGAACAGCTTCATTATCTAAATTTAAATCAAAGACTAAATTAAAACCTCATAAGGGATATGCAAATTTATCAAATGATATTTTAAGATGTCATTATGGAATTAAAGTTCCTGATTTATGTTATATTTATGTAGAAAATGATAAACAACAAATGAAGAATAATGAAATAATAGTATTTGATGATTCAAAAACTCATTATGCTGAGAATCTTGGAGATAATGATAGAATAGTATTAATATTGGATATTAATAGACCTGATTATATAAAAAAAGGTGAATCAGATTATATAGATAATGGAGAATTAAATAGTTTTATAAATTCATTTAAAATGATGAATCAAAATAAAATTGATATATAATAATTTATAATAAAATAATAGATTAATACTTAAAATAAAAAAAAATGGATTTTTGTATATTAAAAAAAAATAAAAAAGCAATAACATTAGAAGATATAGAATTAGGTAATATCGTTAGTTTAGTGGTTGGAAAACGTACACCAGATATTGATAATACTGAAGTATATTGTAGAGTAGATAAACTTAGAACTAAACTTGGGATAGTTTACGGAATAGAAGTAACACATCTTAAAAAATATATTATTGATGAAGGATATGTCTTTGTAATAGGCTCTAATCAACCAATTAGAAATAATAATCCTAAAATTACTAAAGATTGTAGAAAGTACGGATATAATAGAAAAAATTTTGAATTGTATTTTTAAATTGTATTATAAAATTGATTTTTTTGATTTTATTTTTAATGTTATTAAAATTAATATAATTAATTACTTAAAAATGATTGTACACGGATATTATAGTGCTAAGCAGCATGAATATAATAAGATTGCTTATGAATATCAAGATGGTGATGGAAATATTGTTTTGCTTTCAGAAGTTTCTCCTTACAAAAGAACTGGTGATGAATTAACTAAGTTCTTTAAAGATAATTGCTATAAAGGAGAATTTGTAAAATATATTCGTCAAGTAAAATCTTATAATTACGTTGATAAAAGGAAAAACTATAGAAAAGTTTAATCTAAAAAAAATAACTTTATAATCTAAAAAAAATAACTTTATAATCTAAATTTAATAATTTTAAGTTAATATTATTTTTTATAGTTATTAATTAACAAATATATCAGTAATAGTTTTAATAATACTATAAACCACATCTACATTTACTGCATTTCCAAACTGTTTATAAGCTGTATGATGTTTAGGATGACATTTAAAATCATCTGGAAAACTTTGTAATCTAGCACATTCTCTAGGAGTAATATACCTTTTTTCTTTTCCATAAATAGGAGTTTGTACAATAGCTACTAATGTTGGAAAGTAATCGGTTTTTTTTACTCTAATACCTGATTGACGCATATTAATGAAATAATTCCAAATAGAATCATTCTCTTTTTTAGGACCAGCTTGCCATTCTAATTTAGCATAAATTTCTTTTTTACTAATTAAATCTTCATGTTTTTCTAACCATTCATCCCATTTGTTTTTATATTTCCAATAAATTGGTTTATTTTTAAAAACAAGGTCTTTTTTCCAATCAGGAAACTTATTATATTCTTCAGAAAATTCTGATTTTACAATAGGATTACCAAAAGTAATTTTTTGAGTTACCTCTCCCTTTTTATTTTTAAATTCGGTAATTATTTTTTGTCTTTTTACTACCTTTTGACCATCTACAATAGCAGTATCAAAATATTCTTTGTTTAAATCTTTAGCCAAGATAGTTGGAGATAATTTATCACCAACATCAATCACTTGAATCATTTCATCCCATGCATTTAAAACTTCTTCTAACTCTGAACTAATTTTAAAATCAGATTTAATGTATCCATAATCATCCTCATCTAGTCCTTTAGAATTAATTACTCTCGATAGTTCTGGAGAAGTTTCTGTAATTCCTAAATTCATTTCTGTTCCAAATAATTCAATCATTTTTTCTTCAGTATGATCTTGACTTGCATTTAACCAAACATTTTTTTTAATACAACTGAAAATTACTCTTTCTCTCTGCTGAGGAATTCCTAATTGATGAGGACTAATTTCATTAACATATACCATATATCCTTCATCTTTTAAACAGTTTAAAATAGTTTGATATACTTGACCATTACTCACCTTCTTAATATGTTTTACATTTTCTAAAAACATAAATCTTGGTTGATAGGCTTTAGCTAAAGTCATTATATCATGAAAAAGGGTGCCTCTTGTATCTTCAAATGCCATTTTTTTACCAGAATTTGAAAAGGGTTGACATGGAAAACCTCCGCAAATAATATCAAACTTTGGTACTGGACCATTATTAATATCAAAATTATCACCACTTTCAGAAATAGTGTTTGAAAGTTCACATATATCCTCATTAAATTCATATTTAAAGTTATTATTATGATTTTTAATAAATTTATTATTCATATAATTTTCTTTATAAGACATTTGACATGCTTTATTATTATCACTAGCTAATACACAAACAATTTTTTTAGGAGTGTATATTAATCCCTTTTTCTTAATCATTTTTACTTTCTCTTTTTCATCTTTATTAATTTTTAATAAGGCTTGGTGAAATCCACCAATACCACAGAATAGATCAATAAAATTAAGTTGGTTTGACATTATATACTATTTGTAAAATATGATTAAATATTTAAAATATAAAACATTTAAAATATTTTTAGAATCAATTTTAATTTAATATAATCATAAAAAAATTGATTTAATAATAGTTTACCTAGGATAATTAGAAATAATTTAAAATGGTAAGAGTTCATTGTGACTACAATACATTTGAATTTATTTTTGGTGTGATTATGAGTGGAATTAGAAGCAGTTTAATAACTAAGAATGGCTTAAATAATTTTACAAAATATAATAATTTTGTCTTTAACCAAAAAGGATATGAACATTATTATAATGGTTATTCAAAAATCAAAGATACAAAACAGATAAAAACGTTTTTAGATAATTGCTATAATTTTAAATCAATGATTCAATCTACCCATAAATCTTATATTAAGAATGTGTATTTGACTGGTAAAAGTGATAAGTTTATTAGTAAAACAGATACAGGATTTAATTTAATTAAATCTTATAATAATACACTTCAAAAAAATAATCCCAAAGAAAAAAGAAGGATTTGTAAGTCTGATGTATACTTAATTCTAGATAATAATAAAACTATTGGTATTTCAGTAAAAATGAATAAAAAATGTACAAAGTTCAATTATTCTATAGAAAAGATATTGAGAGATAATTTTGAAATTAATGATGTTTCAAAAATAAAAAATAATTTTTTACTAGATAATAGGATTACTAGAACTAATTATAAGTGTAATAGAGACAAGTATAATAAGTTATTTTATGATAGAGACAATATTTATTGGAATGTTTTAAGTAAACATATAAATGATAATTCATGTAAAATTGCTTCTATTTTAATGAATAATTATAATTGTACTTTTAATAATTTATACCCTGTATATGAAATAATTGATAATGATTTTTATCTATTATCAAAAAGTAATGATACAAATACTTATCATTTAGAAGAGAATGAAGAAAAAAAAGAGAAAACAAATGCCTCAAAACTTTATTATAATCTAAAAAAAGGTAATGAAATAATAATGAATTTAGAAATTAGATGGAAGGGCTGTCCTTTTGTATCACCCCAGTTTTTAAGTACTTAAATAGTATAAATATTTAAATCTAATACATAAAAAAAATGATTAGGTTTTTATTTTTTACCTAATCTTTTTTTATTTTTAGTTGTTTTTATTTTTGTCTATCTAACTAATAATCTAACAAATGTGTTTTTTAAGACTCACGCCAAACACCTGTACACAGAAACTGAGTTACTCCTGTTGCCTGGGAAACCTGTCGAACAGCAACCGTAGCTGCCTCCACATCTCCCTTAGGGAACTCTACATTTAGTGAAACACCGTCTGCGTTCATAGCATAAACAGATGCTCCACCAATATCTCCATGTGTTGGATCTGTAAAGGTTGGCTTATAGACAACTCCATCGAAAGTTACCTCTCGGAATGCCAGACCCATTAGATCAAATTCTGGATTCTCATCGTCATCCTGAAAGCACAGTGTAGGACAAATCATTACCTTACCACGAGCTACTCCGTCTGCCTTAGCAGGAACGAATGCCTCTAGGTCATGCATATTCTTTGCCCACTGGTCCTTACTCTTAGCGATAGCTAGGTAAAAACCACTTGTTAGAATTACAAAGTGAAATCCATGCTTCTCTCGTAGAGGTAGGATCTGCTCACGAATAAAATCGCGAACATTGAGTCCCTTTACCCCATACTTAAACTTCATGATCATCTCACTAGATAGACTACCATCAGCACACATGCTTACAAGAGCTACCTGAATGCTAGAAGAACCTCCCATTAGAATGAGAGTAGGATCCTCACCTGCAAATCCTGGAAAGATTCGCTGACCCATCTTATAAGCATTATCAGCAGTCTTTAGTCCCTCATCATCCTGTGAAAGAACTGAGATATGTGCTGAATCTCCTAGAGCCTCCTGTAGCTGCTCAAACTTGCTGAGCTTAGGAGTATCCACATCCATATGCTCAACACCATCACCATTATCACCACTGTCACCAGTAGTACCATAAATGTAATTAACAACAGACTTAATCATTTTATCAATTAGTCGCAAAATTAAATTTAAAATAAAAAAAATCAATTTTTTTAAAAGTAACTATAATTTCAAAAAATTATATTAATACCATATTTTACTATACCTAGACATACTATATTATACCATACTATACTTTTTTATTATACTTATATTATACTATACTATACTATACCGATAAGTGTTCAGATGGCAAATTAGCAATATTACTCTTTTCAATATAGAATAATCTTGGTTTACGACATATTTTTCTATTATCATTAGGATTCTTTTTAAGATCATCATCTTGTTCAGTTCCTTTTAAATATTTATAATTATCCTTTAAAATAGTATTAATTACTTCATATGTATGCTTTAATTGTTCAATAGACTTTGCTCCAGTAATAATAATACTTCCTGGTCTAAAAATGCTAATAGTAATTTTACAACATCTCGATTTCTTTTCCTTTGATGAACAATGAGGTTCACATGAACAAATACCTTGTTTATTATTATCAGGATGATAGTAATATTTAGTTAAAACTCCTGGATATTCATCTGGTTTGTAAGAGTTATAAATATTGTATTTCTTTTTAAGAAATGCTGATAATACATTTAAATTAATACAGAATCCACATGAATAGTCACTATTAATTAACTCTGTATTAATATTAGAAATATGGTAATTAGGAGAAATATTATAAAAATCTTTCATACTAATTTCCCAACTCATATTATCAATATCTTTTTGAGTAACTAATTCCTTTTTTAATGACTCAATATCTTTATTAATTTTTGATTGTAAAATATATTTAATTTTATTCAAAATTTCTATATCACTTTTATTAACATTTTTAATTTTAGAAATACTCTTTTTCAAAGTAATATGAAACTTATTAATATAATTACCAAACTCATTACATATATATTGAAAACTATTTTCATTTTTTACATCAATACAACTATCCCATTTGAAAGCATGATTAACAAAAATTGCATTAAAGTTATTAATTAACTGGGTTAAAGTTTGACCATTAGTTTTATAAAATTCTTTAATATCCTTGTCATTAATAATAGTACTTAGTTTTTCTCTTAGTTTAGAAAATAGATCATTAACTATATTAGAATAAATTTCATATTCTCCGTATTTCTCTTCTAACTTGGCAATAATTTTTGAAATTTCTTTATTAGATAACCAGTTTGTATTTTTAAAAGTACAATCATTAAATATTAATAATAATTCTTTAATAGAACTATTCTTAAATCTATAGTAGTTCAATGTATTGTCTTTTAAATTATAAACAACTTGATATTCATTAATACTTTTTAAACATTCTTCACTAGTATTACATTCTGTTTTTTTTTTTATAGATTTTTTCTCTAATGATGAACTTTTAGTTTCATATCCATCACCATATGCGTCTATATTATTATCTAGTTTTATATTATCTTTACTTATATTTTCATTACTAACTATATTAGAATTATGATCTTGATTATTATTTGTTTTTGCAGAATTTAATTTTAATATATTATTTCTTTCAAATGTATTAGAATAGTTTTCTAATTGTTTTTTACTTGTAAATATTTTTAACGTAATATTTTTTAAAACAGAAATAATTCTATTAGTAATATTAACTGCTTCTGTATTAGTTTTTAAACCTGTCATTTGAAATTTACCATTAGTAAAAATTTTCATATTAATATGTCTAAATCCCCAATACTTGTATTTTATTGTGACTTGATTATTAAATTCTTTATTTTTTACTTTTTTATCATAAGTATTACCTCTACTATAATCACTATAAAGAGTAATATTATAAATGCCACCCTCTTTTTTTTCTAATTCCTGATGATACATATCATATATATGAACTACTCTACTTAGAAAATTTAAATTAATATCATTATTGACATTAGATACAACTGTACAAGTAGAAATTACTAAATCAGTTGGTTTTGGACAAATATCATTTTTCATTTGAATACAAATTGTATTTTAAGTTTATCTTTATATTAATCAATTTTTTAATTTATAAATTAACTTGTTTATATCTATAAAAAAAAATATTGTTTTTTAATTTAAGAGATGGATAGGAACTAAATTACACTATTTAAAATATATCATCGTTGAGTTCATTATTTTTTATCATTTGTGCTCTAATTTCTGTATAAATTTTCATATATTCATTTTCATATATATTATCTTCATCTAAATGTATACAACAGAAATCAATATTATCATCAGTCTCTTTAATTCTTTTTTGACATCTATGAAATCTGTTTTTTCTCCATACAATGAAATTACATCTTAATGAATCAGGATATCCATATTCAGTTAAACCAGTTTTATAATCATCAGGAGAATCTTCGTACAGATCTGATGCATATTCAATATCTTTTATTTCTCTTTTCATCATTTGTTCCTGAGTTAATATTCTTGGTTTATTACTTTTCAATATTTGATTCATTAATTGTTTTTCTAAGATTTCTACTTTATTTTTATTTATATTTTCTACTTTATTCTTATTTATAGTTTTATTATTATCATCTTTAGTTGTATCTAGATTATCATTTGAAACAATTTTAAAATACTTATTGTGTATGTATTTAATAATATTTTTCTCTATTTTATGAAACTGTTTTTCAAAATTAATTAATTCATAAAAGAATATTTGATCCTTAGTAAGTTGATTACTATCATTTTTATCATGTTTATCATGTTTATTATTTTTATTATTTTTATCATTTTTATCATTTTTATTATTTTTATTATTTTTATTATTTTTATTATTTTTAGTAATATTAACATTATCTTTCCTTACTAATTTCAGTTCCCTTTTATTTATCTTTACTTCTTTTTTAGTTGACATTTTTTGAACTTGATATTTCAATGGAATTTAATACAGTTTAAAGTATTAGTAATGTCTAGATAATCAATTTTGTATTTACTCTAAATAAACAATAACTAAAATAAAACAAATAAAAAACAAATAAAAAACAAATAAAAAACAAATAAAAAACAAATAAAAAACAAATAAAAAATCTAAATAAACATTAAGGTAATCTGGACGATGGATTTATTTACAGATAATTACCCAGAATATACAGTTAAAGGTACTGGATTTCAAGATAAAAATAAAGCAAAGAAAACTATAGAAATGATGAAAAATAGAGATATTACATATCAATTTCAAGTTATTAATACAATGTACAATAGAGGTCTTCAAGTTATTAAAAGAACAAAAGACGCCCAAAAGAAAAAAAACTTAAAAGATGCCACTAAAGAATTCAAAAAGTGGTTAGATAATTATAAAAAAAAAAATCGTAAAACAGAAATGTGGCATTATTTACCAGTTGATGTAGTCCAAAAAATGACCAAATTAGCCGAACATTACAATATATCTAGGAAGGCTCGTGGTTTAGAAAAGTCTGTCAAAAGTGATAAAGGATTCGTTCAAATTTGGAAACAAGTAAAAGGTAATCCCAAAGCATTGAGAACTATGCCAGTGAAATTATTAATTCCAGATGGAGAAACATGGGATAAACACCGTAATAATTACTGTAATCGTAGACATAGTATGATCAAAGGTGCTAAAAAATATCCTCTTTTTCATCAAGATGGTCCAATGAAAGGACTTCCAACCGTGATGCATACTAACATGATTATGTGGGCTTGCTCTCCAGAACCTAAAAAAGTAATCAAACTTTCAAAAAAACTTGATACTCAATTAAAACTAGTAAAAAAAAGTATTAAAAACTCAAAAAAATAATTTATTGTTTCTTTTCTTTCTCTAATTTATCAACTAAAGGTTGAACATAAACATCAGCTAATCGTTGACCAACAATTTTATCAGCAACATCTTGCTTTTTTTGACCGCTTTGTACCTCTCTCATAAGATTAAGCATATTCTTTAAATATGGCACATTTAAATTACCTGATACTACCATTTTAAATAATGAAACACAGTTTTTTGATAAGTATTCGCACTCAGTTTCCATATGTGTTTCAAATTCAATTTGACTACAGTTAGTGTAAGAAGTACCTGCTAACCATTTTTTTCTTTTTTCTAAAAGTTCTTCAACAGCTTTTTCAACTTTATCTGGATCCAACATATTTAATTATTATTAAACAAATATATTTTATATTAAAAAAAAAACATTAATAGTTAAAAATTAAATAATATTTTTATGCTAATGACATAACAAATTGAGTTAGAAAAGTTAAAATAATAAAGTTTACAAATGGTACTAATATAACACCATAATCATATTTAACAATAGCTCCTACAAATACAATATATGCTAAATCTGTAAATAGTATATAGTTTCTAGCAATACCTATGTCATCAAAAAGTGTAATACAAGGTAGCAAAAATAGATTCATAATGTAATAACATACCCATCTTCCATAAATATAATTTAAATGCCTTTCATGCATATTATAATAATTAAAGTTTATGAAGTGTAGGAACAAAGAATTAATAGCAATACTTACAAACCAAGTTAAAAACACATGATTAAATCCTACATTCATAGTGTTATGTTTAAAAAACCATAGCATAATATCACTACCACGATAATCTGATTTTAAAGCTACAAAAGCACCGGTATCATCATCAAATGGATTAACATATTCATTTTCATTAAGAAAATAATAATTGATAAGCGAAATCATTTTAAAAATTGATTTAAAATAGGTTATGATTAATAATATTTAATATAGAAAATATCAATTTTTTAAAAGCAAATATGCTAAAAATTAAGAGAATTATGGGAGATATTAAAAAGTTTAATGAAAGGTGTCTAGATAAAGAAGGAATTTATTTAGATTATAATGAAGATGATTTAGTTAATATGAAATATTTAATTGTTGGACCAGATGAAACTCCTTATCAAGGAGGGTTTTATCTATTTGATATAAAAATATCAAAAGATTACCCATTTAAACCTCCATCGGTTAAGTATGTATCTTATAGTAACACTGTTCGTATTAACCCAAATCTTTATCAAAACGGAAAAGTGTGTTTATCAGTATTAGGAACATGGAAAGGACCTCCCTGGATTGCTGCTATGAATCTTGGATCTCTTGCTATTGATATTCAAATTAGACTTAATAAATATCCTTTACAAAATGAACCAGGATTTGAAAAAGATTTTGATAATCAAACTCCCAATTATAATAAAATAACATCTTATTATAATATTGAACTCTGTGTTATTAAGGTATTAGAACAGATTGAATTACTACCTAAAAAGTTTCAAGAAATTATTAAAGCTAAATTTATTGAAAATTATCCTAAGTATATAGAATATTTAGATAGTATTAAAGATATGGAAGGAGAAACAATTTATTGTAGATATGCTAACTCAAAGTGTGAATATAATCCATCTTTACTCAAAGATAAAATTAACGCTTTATATCAAATGTATAACGATTGAAATTAGTAAAAAAGTAAAATGATAAATATATAACATAAATAATAAATTTATAAAGAAATCAAGGTACTATCTTGTGTATTATCAATATTATTATTTTGTGTATTATCAATATTATTATTTTGTGTATTATCAATATTATTATTTTGTGTATTATCAATATTATTATTTTGTGTATTATCAATATTATTATTTTGTGTATTATCAATAATATTATTGTATATATTATCAATAATTTTTTTTTTTAAATCTACAGGTAACTTATGTAAATCAATCAATAATTGATTATTATAGAACTGATTTCCGTAAATTAATACCTCATTATTGTTTAAAATATTGTCTTTATATTCAATACCAGTTTCTTTTAAATTTTGACTATTTTCATTAATATCTCTGTATAAATTAACTACTTCTAAAAACTTTAAATATACTTCCATATTTTTTAATAATTTTTCAGCAATATTTTTATTAACCTTAGCAAATTTGTATTCAGTACCATTAATTTTTTTTGATAATATCATTTTATCTTGACATTTTATTTTATACTTTTTTAAAAAATTTAAATTGATCATACATTGAGGAATATTATCACTGATATCTCCAATTAGAATTTTTTGAATTAAATAATAACGTTGATTAACATTATTAGATAAATATTTATTATTTAAATTATTATTATTCATGTCAATTAAAATAACATTATCATTACATAATTGAATATAATCAGTATCCGAAGCTAATATATATATTTTTCTAATATTACTAGTATTATAATTATCAATATCAAATCTATCCATATTATTAGAAGTTTGTCTTTCATTTTCTAAATGAATTACAATATTAGCTACAATATCATCAGCTTCACACGCTTCTACTTTTAAAATAGAATTATTATATTTAGATGCAAAATCTGGAAGTAATTCTTCAATAACTAATTTAAATAATCCAAAAGCATAGAATTTTGATCTTTTATGAGATTCTTGACGAGTACCTTTATAATCTTGGTATATGTAATTTCTCCAAATAGTAGTATGTTTACAATCAATATTAAAAACAATATTTGAATTATGAATATTATTTTTACGACAAATTTTGGTAATTTTATCAAAGAATAACTTTTTGTATTTTGTCATAAACACTTCATCTTTCATCCAATCATATTCATCAGGAATCTCTTTATCAGGATGAGCTCTTTTATACCAATTACGTAAAGCAAAAAACTTATAGAAGACGCAGTAACTAACGTCGACTAATAAAATATTTTTAGAATTATTAATCATTAAATGATAATATATAATTATTATATTTCTTTTTCAAATAAAAAAATTAAAATGTAATTATTTAGACATTAACAAACTTTTCTTTTAGACATTAACAAAACTTTTCTTTTAGACATTAACAAAACTTTTAGATATTGACAACTCCATTGTATTATATACTTATAAAGTAGTTTCACTAAGAATAGATGTAGATATTCTAGTATTCATATTATTCATATTATTTGTATTATTTGTATTATTTGTATTATTTGTATTATTTGTATTAATGTAATTATTGTAATGATTAAGTCGAGATAGTTCATTTGTATTATTTTGATAAGGTGCTACTCCATTATAACGTGAAGAAAGATCCATTGAATTACGTATATGCCCTAAATATCTTAATTCAATTTCATCAGTTAATACGTCATTTTTAGTAATATAAGGAACTATGGGGTGAAATCCATTAAAAGATGACGGAACCTTCATTTTATTAAAGTTTTTCTTATTTCTTAATTCTTTGACAATTGATTCTGGTATTTCTGGACTAATTTCTTTTAATCTTTGATACTCAGGTACAATTTGAGTTAGAAACTCTTGTATATTTTCTCTACTGTCCCTTTTTCTTCTTAATTGAAATTTAATATTTATATGAAACTTTTCCCAAGCTAAATAACTAATTCTATTTCCCTCTGCCAGTTCACTTAATTTAAAATATTGGGCTAATGAAGAAACAATAGATATAAGAATAGAAACGAATCCAATTGCTAATACAATAGTATCCATATTTTCAGGAAAATAAGTACTTATAAAATTACCTGATCCTGATAATGCTGAAAATAGAATTACTGGTAGTTGATATTTCATATTTTTATATTTAAAAAATTGGTGAGCCCTCTTATGTAGAAAAGAATTTATTTGTGATTCATCTGCTAATTCCATAAAAATTTCCTCAATTGCTACATCCCATTTCAAATTTTTTGAATATGGCACAAATAAATCTAAACCTATACGATTCTTTTTTTGAATATCTTCAGGACCTTGATTACTACTAGAATTAATTGTATTTGTATTTGTATTTGTATTTGTATTTGTATTTGTATTTGTATCAATATCTAAATTTGATATTAAACTACTCATATTTATTTTAAAATAATTATTTTATAAAAACTGATTGATTATATCAATAAATGTAAATTAATATTTAAATAAAAAGTTATTTAAAATTATAAAAACTCAACTTTATAAACTCATAAAAGATGAATACACGTAGAATACTAGTTACTGGTTGTGCCGGATTTATAGGATCTCATACATGTGAACACTTATTAAAAAGAGGAGATATTGTTTTAGGTGTTGATAATTTGAATAATTATTATGATTCTAAATTGAAACGCAAAAATATAGAATTATTAGAAAAATACCCTTCTTTTCATTTTGAAGAAGGGGATATTAGAAATAGAGAACTTATTGAAGATATTTTTAAACAATCAAATATTACTCATATTGTCCATTTAGCTTCTATGGCAGGAGTTAGAAATAGTATCCAAAATCCAAATGAATATATTTCTAATAATATTGATGGGTTTATTACTCTATTAGACGTAATTACAAAAAATAAAGAAAATACTTCTACTCTTTCACACATAGTTTATGCAAGTAGTAGTAGTGTATATGGATTAAATAAACCTCCATTTATTGAAACAGATCCTTTGAATAATACTAAATCTCCCTATGCTTTAAGTAAAAAAGTAATGGAAGAATATGCAGCATTGTATTATCGTTTATTCAATATTAAAACTATTGGATTAAGGTTTTTTACTGTTTATGGTCCTAGAGGCAGACCTGATATGGCTCCTGATAAATTTTTAAAAGCAATACATAATGAACAACCTATACAGCAATATGGAGATGGTAATAGTAGTAGAGATTATACTTATATTAATGATATTGTATCTGGTGTAATAGCTTCAATTGATAAATCTGAAGAATCTGTAAATTATCAAATTTATAATCTAGGAAATAATCATAATATTACTCTTTCTAAATTTATAGAAACTTGTGAAACTATTGTAGGGAAAAAGGCAATTATTAATAAAATCGGTAATCAAAAAGGCGATGTTCCTATTACACTAGCTAATATTAGTAAAGCTAAATTAGAACTTAATTATAATCCTAGTACTAGTTTATTCAATGGTTTAACAAAAACATATCAAAGTATTAAAGATGATATGTAATCTATAATCTAAAAAATATTATAAAAAATCTAATTATAAAAATCTAATTATAAAAATCTAATTATAAAAATCTAATTATAAAAATCTAATTACAATATAAAAGATGTTTAATAATAATAAAATATCATCAAGTACAGTATTAGATTCACTTTTATTAAAAAAATCCTCTATGTATCCAATTGTAATTTTTATTTTATTAGTATTGATGTTCTGGATAATTATGATTTTTCAAAATGCGAATCATAGTAATTCAGAAACAGTTTTATCAAAAACTAAATAAATAGTATACAATTAAAAGATATTAATAACAAATTTATTTTTTACTTTTTATATCTTAATACTATAAAGATATACAATATGAATACAAAAGTAATAATACTATTATTAATTGTATCAATTGCTTTTATAGTATACACAAATTATAAACGAATAGAAATTGAATCAAAGGTAGATGAATTAGAAATAGAGCAAGATAAAAATATAGAAAAAAGAATTAATGAACATTTTTCTAATCTACCTAAAATCTCATTCACTACAAATACCAGTTTTTATCAAAAAACTAACTATTTAACATCAATGAATCAAATTAATAAAAAATCACGAAACTTTGAATCACATCAACATTCATTAGAAATGTGTACCCAAGCTTTTCAATCCATAACAAATATAGAGAAATCTAATACTAGAAAACTAGTTTTTTCATTATTAGAAAAGATTTCTATAAAATCACCAAAGTACAATAAATATTTACAGTATTGGATCCCCAAAATTAAAATTGCAAAACAACAACCTTGGTTAGAGGGAGGAATGCCACATACTCATCAAAATATTATAATTTTAAATCCAAGTTGGTTTCAAAATCCAAGAAAGAGTACTTTTATCCATGAATTAACGCATGTAGATCAAAGATTAAATCCAAAATTATACCCACAAATGTATCAAAAGTGGGGATTTATCCATTACCCTAAAGGTATTCATACTATCAAAGGCTTAGAAAATAAGGTTGTTCTAAGTAGACATAACCCCGATGGATTAGATTTAAATTGGATTTGGCAAACACCTAATAATACCTATTATTGGATTACAGCAGAATTTATTAGAGGAGATCAAGTAACTTTAACAGATGTAAATTACTTAGCGTATCAATTAGAAAGAGATGTATCAAATAATTTCTACTATCTTAACAAATTACCTATTCCATTAAAACAATGGAAAGTATTTCAGAATTATTTCCAAATTAGTAATAATCATTATCATCCTAATGAAATTGCAGCTCAATATTCAGAATTTTACTTAGAAGAAAATTTAGGTGATACAAATATTATTAATAATAGTTCTAAGGATTGTCAAGGATATAAAATTTATAAAGAATTTATGAGTAAAATTCTTACCAATTATGATTAAATTATGTATAACTTAATGATAAATTAATAATAAACTTAATTAATAACTTAATTAATAACTTAATAATAACTTAAGTAATAATATTGAAAAAAATAAAAATTGAATTTTTTTTAAATATTTTCATAATTTAAAAACTTATTGATAAAATTAAGTAAAATGTCTGAACTTTACGTATACACTGATGATGATTGTGGTACCGATAATGGTCCAATGGTGAATGTCAAAGAAGAGGAAGAAAGTTATTATGGTGTTCCAATGAGATTTAGCAAAATTAAAGAAACACAGTTTAGAACAATTATGCAAAATATTGGAGAGTCTGCTGTAATTATTGATGCAAATAAAGAAAAGATTAATGATTGTCCATATGAATCAATTTATGGAGATGTTCATAAACAGCATATAATTTCAAACTTTCCTGATTCTAATAAAGGTTATTATCTAGTAGAACATAATTATAATACAGTGACTAGTAGACTTACTGATCATTTAAACCGAAAATATTCTAAAGATAAAACAAATATCTGGATTCCAAAAGTAAATGGTTCAGATATGGAATGTAACTGGTTTATTGATCCTAGTGACTGGAGTATTAGGAATTATGGTAATGATAATGTACTAGGTAGAGTAACAAATATTGAAATTTATTAACTTTTTATTTAAAATAATATTTTTATCATAGTTTTATAAAATTGATATTATTTTTTAATTTTTATCATTTTGTTTTATTGTAAGTTAAACGATATTACTATTTAAAATGGGTTCTTTGACTATTGATAATTATGAAAAACATATGTGGAATGGTGATGGTGATGGTGATGATCATGTTGGTGATCGATTTGATGGACTTTATATTGCTGAGGTTACAAAATTGGATACCTCGGGTACTCAAATGCCATTTTGGTGGCATCCAAGAAGTCTCTCAAATTATTATGAAATTCCTATAAAAAGATTAACAGAAAAATCTGTTGGAGAGATATGGGCATTTTCCGTTATTTATAATGACGATACTTATATAATGTGTCCAACTTTCTATTTGAATCCTAAAAATAACAAATGGGAATATAAACTTGATAATGATCAGACAATCCGTGCTGATGGAACTCAACTTTGGATTTATCATAATTGTGAACTAGATGGTAAAATTACTCTTAGGAAGGTTACTAATTTAGTAAAGTAGATCAATTATAAGTTTAATATTAAATACAATTTAAAAATAGAAAAAGAATATATTAAAAATAAAAAGGGGTTTACCCCATTTTTTTTAATTAAATATTATTAATATTTAAAATTTAAGATAATATCTTACTTTACAAAAATTGATTTTAGTTAAAGTTCATTCAGGCGATTAAAGGATTATTTATTCATTATGACTAACTTTGATTCTAATACAAACTATATTGGTGAGGATTTGAACTTCCTAAGAAATAGTGTTGACACAAAGCATCTGAATACTGCTACTAATGTTGATCAGATACTTCACTGTTTGACAAAAGGATTTAGATGTGTAATTCATTCTAGGATTGATTCATCTGGACATATTAGCAATAATTATACTCCAGGACCATTTACTAGTGATTACCGAAGGAATCTAAGACCACTGCGTTTTACTAATATTTCCAACAATGATATTCCATGTTTCAGACCTAAACCAATTAGTGAAACTACTAATTGGACTATTAACGTTGAAATGAACAACAACATTGTTCGTCTCATGATAAATCAGCCAGGATATTCTTATCATGTAATTGGAATTACAATTATTCCAAATTAGTGTATTTTAAATAAAAAGTAAAAAAGTAAAAAAGTAAAAAAGTAAAAAAGTAAAAAAGTAAAAAATAAATATATATATATGAAAACATAAAAAAGGGGTTTACCCTATTTTTTTTATTTAATTATTTTCTCTAAACATATATTAAAGTAAATATAAGTATGGTAAGATCTGATATTGGAGCTCATGCTAGTATTAAAGATGGAATATTAGAAGGAATTAAGTATATAGAAAAAATTGGTGGTAATGTGATACAAATATTTTTAGGTAGTAATCAATCAGCTAGTATAAAAAATAAAAGAAGTATAAATATTGAAGAGGCTAATGCTATTAGAAAATATTTAAAACTTAATCAACTCAAATTATTTATTCATGCAGTATATATTTTAAATTTATCTTCTTTTACTGCCAGTAGTCAAAGAATTGAATACGCTAGACAAAACCTTTTATATGATTTGAAAAAGGGTTCTGAAATTGGAGCTAAGGGAGTAGTAGTACATTTAGGATATCGCAAAACTTTAACTAACCAAGAAGCATATTTTAATATGGCGGATAATGTAGTTAAAGTAGTTGTTGATTTATTAAAATTCCAAGATCAAAGTAAAGAAAAATCAATCAAAGACTCTAGAATTAAATTAATATTAGAAACACCTGCAGGTGCTGGTACTCAAATAGGTACTACATTAGAAGACTTAGATAAACTTTGGAATATTATTAAAGAATTAAGTAAAAAATATCAATCACAAAACAAATTTATTTTGAATTACAAGAAAATTTTAGATAGAATAGGATTTTGTATTGATACTGCTCATATATTTAGTAGTGGAAATCCAGTAACTAATCCAGCTACTATGGTAACTTATTTAGAAAAATTCATAAAAACTTTTGGTAAAAGTAAATTAACTTGTTTTCATATTAATGATAGTAAAGCATCTTTTAATAGTCGTAGAGATTTACATCATGGATTAGGACAAGGTCATTTATTTAAGGATAATATGGATACTTTACAAGAAATATGGAATTTTTCAAATAAATACAATATTCCAATGATATTAGAAACACATGGTTCTGGATTTTATGATACACAAAAAGATAAAGGTTTATATCAAGTTGAAATTAACCTATTTAGAGAGTGGGATATGAAAAAAAAAGATTATAATCCAGTACCTGAGTTTCTTGAATCATACCAAAGAGTTTTTGATCCTAAAATTTTAAAATCAATCAATGATAAAAGAAGTTTATCAAAGGAATCAAAAAAAAAGAAAGGCAGTAAAAATAAAAAATCTAAACAATCAAAAAAAGTGTCTAGACTAGGAAATCATTATACGATGTATAATAATAATAAATTAATAGTAGATACTTTGAATAGAGTTAAACAATACTATCAATTAATTAGTGATAAAATACATGTAATTGCTTATCAAAAAGCTATTTATCAATTAAAAAGATACCCTTATAATATTGAATCAGGTAATCAAGTAGCGAATTTACCTGGTATAGGAAAAGGAATGATAACAAAGATCGATACTATTATAACTACTGGAAGATTACCTTTCTTGTCTCAGAAAAGTGTTTCTACTAAATTAAAAAGGTTAGATTCAATTGATTTAAAACTAAATAATCTAATGGAGATACCTGGTATTGGAGAAAAAAAGGGTACAGAATTAATAGAAAGTGGTTATGATACTATTAAAAATGTGAAAGATGCTGTTAAAAATGGGGATATCAAACTTACAAGTATGCAGTTAATCGGATTAAAACATTATGATAATACTTTAAAAAAAATTCCACGATTAGAAGCAAAAAAGATTTATAGGGTAATCAAAAAATCAATACATAATAAAATTACTCTAGATGATAATAATAAAAACGATAAAAGTAAGACAAAGTTTGATTTAGATATTATTCCAGCTGGTTCATATCCAAGTGGCAAATCTGAGTCAAAAGATATTGATATTATAATAGTTGTTAATAATCAAACTGAAAATATTGATTCTATTAGAAGTAACTTAAGTGATAATCAAATGAATCAAATTATGACTCAAATCGTAAGTAATTTAAAAGGAAATGAGATTTTAGTAGATATTCTAAGTCAAGGTAATAGAAACTTAATGGGATATATTAATTTAGTAGGAGACTCACCAAAGGTTGTACATTTAGATTTAAAATTAGTGTCTAAATATAATTTCCCATTCACTTATTTACATTTCACAAGCGGTGTAGATTTCAACAGATATATTAGAAATCATGCTAATAAATTAGATTATTTATTATCAGATTTAGGATTATTCCAAGAAGTTGCCGGTATTGATACTGATAATAAAATAAAAGTAAGTGATAAAGATATTAATAGAAACAGAATTAATAATAAGAAATTTAAATTTAATGATGATTTCATTAGAAATATAGTTGAAAATGAAAAAAAAATATTTGAATATTTAGGACTTAATTATGTTAGTATCAAAAATAGGAGATAATTGATTCTTAAAGTATATATTATTAAAGAAAATTAATTAAAATTATTAGTTTTTAATTTTTAAAATTGTTTATCTTTTTTTATTAATAATAAAAAATTAAACTACATATAATATAATATAATGGAGTTACCAAAAAGAAATTTTATTTCTAATAATAAGAGTATTGATTTAAATTTGAAATTTAAGCAAAAAGGTGATTTTAAACCAAATGGTTTATGGTATTCTTGTCATTCTAGTTGGTATAATTGGGTAAAAGAAAATATGGAAGATAGATTAGCAAAATATATTCATAAATTAAATTTAAATTATGGTACTTTAACTACTATTAACAATAAGAATCCTAATAAAATATTAGTTGTAGATAATTTAACTGATTTTAATAAATTTGAATTAGAATATTTAAAACCAAATAAATTCATTAATTGGCATAAAGTTTCTAAAAATTATGGCGGTATAGAAATATGTCCATACTTTATTTCTAAAAGAACTACTAGATGGTATTATCCCTGGGATGTAGCAAGTGGATGTATTTGGAACTCAAGTATAATTAAAAATACTGAAGTAATCTATCAAAAAAAGAATAATAAATATGTAAAAATAAACTAACACATATATATATATATATTTAAAACAAATAGATACTATTTTAACACACTTTAGTTTAAAAACAAGAGATTTAGTATTAATTAATTCTAATAATGGAAGACTTTTTAAAATTTTTGATTGATTAATAAAGTTCCTTACTGGTAGTAATTATAATCATATTGATATGATTTTGAAGAACCCTATTTACTTAAAAGAGTATGAGTATGAAAATGTTTATATTTGTATGAATATATTTGGGAAGAAACACCATACCCTGCGGATAACAAGGTTAAAATTGGTGTTCAAATTACTACTTTACAAGAGGCAATTAAAAATAATAAATAAAAAATTATTTATTTATATTTTTTTAAAATGTTATTATATATTATAAAATCACAATGACTAAATATTCTAAAAAAATAAATAAAAAGATTACCAAGAGTAAAAAGAATAAATATAATAAAAAAACTTGTAAAAAAACTAGTACTAATAAAAAATATAATAAGGGTATTAAAAAATCAAGAAGTGGACAATATGGTGGTAATAATAATACTCCAAGAAAAGAACCAAAAAGGATAACATTAGATGGTATTACTTTCGAATTATTAGAATTTAGAGAAGATTTTGCTAGTAATAGAGGTTTATTAAAAATTAAATCTACAAATTCTGGAGGAGAAAGTTTTATTTTTTTTGTATATCGTTCACTTAGTGAACTAGGTTTTTGGAGATTTGGATATAATCTTATTAGTAGTAGTGACCCTGTTAGTTTATGGAAAGGAGTTGATTATATTCAAACTACTTTTATAGATTTAAGACTCCAAGAGTTTATCAATAGCTCATTAAATGATATACCAAAAAGTACAAATATTAATTGTTCATTAAAAAAATATATAAGATTAAATGATTTTTATCAAAAGGATAGTAGTGGTGAGTATGTATATAATAATAATAATAATAATAATAATGCTAAACCATTAAAAATACCACTCAATGATAAAATAATAGGTAATGATGGTATTATAGTATCAATTGATAATAGAGGTTCAACTGCCATAAATAAAAAATTTCATGATTCTGATTATAAATATACATATGGTATATGTTCTAAAGGTCCAAGCAAAACTCAAATTAATGATGCTGCTAATTTATTACGACATAATTATAATATTGATAAAGAATCTAAATATGAAATTTACAAGCATTATAAATTTAAAGTAAACTTAGTAAAAGATGAAGAATTAGATTTAAAAAATAGTGTAATTCATTCAGTAATTTTAAAAAAAAAAACTTCAACAACACCTTCAACAACACCTCCATCAATATTAGAATTATTACCAAGTAATTTAAAATTATATTATATTCATATAATAGAATTAAATATTAAATCAACAGAATTTGGAGATAAACTTTATACAGATTATAAAATTCCTGTATTTTTAGAAATACTTGATGACGAGGTATCAAATCAAAAAATTTTAAATACAGGTCTATATCCTGAATTTTTAACACTAGGAGCCTACATTTGTAAAACTTTAGAGTATTCTAGACAATGTCACTTTAGAGATACTACAAAATGTACAAGTAAATATAGTTTTACAGGAGATTTATATATGACAGGAAATGATGGAGGACCAGTATTTCCCTTTGATGAGATATAATTGTATTACTTGATTTTACTAAATTAATCATAATCATAATCATAATCATAATCATATATAATCAAAACTAATTTTATAAATTTTTTCTTTACATTTTAAAGTAAAATATAATTCATTTAATTTTGTTGAATTACCTATAGTTATTTTATTATATTTTCCATTTTGTAATCTTGCTATATTAAAAATATCCATAGAATCAACAGGATAAATATCTATAATGGTTTTGAACCCTATACTTTCTATATAAGCATTAATTCTTTTTAAATCAAAATCATTTAAATTTTCTAATTCTACAATATTTTGATCATTGGAAAAAAAGGTTTTACTTATTTCAGTAAAAAATTGTAAAAGAAATTCAAATAGATCTTTTAAATCTATTTCATTTACAAAACTTAAATCAATTGATTTTGGTGGTTCAGCAGGTTTTGATAAAATATTTTCAAATAACTCATCAATATTCATTTTTTCAAAAAATTATAATATTAATATTATAAGTATTAATTTTAAATTGTAAAAATAATTAAATAAATTACTTTTTTCTATCTATTATTTCTCTTCCAGTGTCATGATATGTTGATAATAATAAAATTTTAATATCATCATCACTTAATTTATATGGTAAATCTGACTCATTTACTAATCCACATTTTCTTAATACTGAACATGGTATTTTTGCATGAGGTTCTCTGACCAAATTACAAGGTTGTTGTCTACAGTTATCAATATTTACATGTTTAATATCATTCATTTCAACTAATTTATCTATATTTGTGTCATATGGTTTAAAGATAGCCATCTCTTTCTCTAAATCAAAAAATTTGTCTTTAATACTCATAAAATTTGTTAATTGACAAAGAACTGACATAGTTACTAATAAAATTATACCTAATAATAATCCTTGATGTTGTGTTATCATTTATAATAAACAAATAAAAAAATTAAAAAGTATTTATTGATTCAAAATTGAATAATTAACCTCATTAATTTAAAAGGTTCATAAATAATCAATAATTAATCAATAAATTATGGATATAAGTAAAATAGGTAAACCAGTAACTGTACAAGAACTTTCTGAAATGAAAAAAAAAGAAGAAGAAAAAACCCGATGGAATGTTATTAATAGTATTCTTAAATGTTTTTATAATAAAGTAATTGAATATGCCAAGAAAAATGATAGTAAAAAGTATTGTTTTGATATAGTTAAAGAAGTATCTTTTATTACTGATGAATTTGTTGAGAATAATAAAGAAGATATTTTAAATACTGTTAAACTATTATTTCCAGATAGTAAAATAGGTTTTAAAGATTATATAAAAAATAATAATGAACTACATGATATTACAGATTTAGATGAAGATTCTAAAAAAATATTTGATAAGAATAAAAGAATATTAATGCTAGTTATAGAATGGTAGTTTAATAATATTTAACACAAATAAAAAAATTAAAAAGTATTTATATTTATTTTGGACCAACTATACGGAACATATTTTGTCTATCTTCTGGGTTAAACCAATAAGTTCCTGGCATAGCTACATAATTATTTCCAGATCTATCACCTCCTTGATATTGTTCAGTGGCACCTGGTGGTGGATTAGCTGAACGGAGATTATGATGTGTAAGATTCATTCCTGATGGAGTAACTGGAATATTAGCCCATGGATTAGTACTTTGTGGACCCGCATAAATACCTCCATTTGGTTTAGATGGTGGTATTTTAGTATCTTTACTGCTATCTCTAAAAACTGGTGGTACAGAACCATCTTCTACAGTTTGAGCTAAGCATGGATATTTTTTAGTAGATTCAACAATTGGACACCAACTTAATTTTGATTGTGGTAAAGTCATCTTTATTATATATAAAGAATTTTTATTTTATTTTTTGTAATAATTTATTAAGATAATTTATTAAATTTATTTATATAAAAAATTTTTTATTTACTATATTATTGATTAAAAAATATGAATAGATTACTAAAAGTTAAAGATCCAGTTTTATACAATATTATTAGAAAAGAGTATTCTAGACAAGTAAAAGGTTTAGAATTAATTGCATCAGAAAATTTTACTTCAAAAAGTGTTATGCAATGTTTAGGTTCTGTATTAACTAATAAATATTCTGAAGGACAAGCAGGTGCTAGATACTATGGAGGTTGTAAATATATTGATGAAATTGAAAAATTATGTAAGGAAAGAGCTTTAACTACCTATAGATTAGATTCTTCTAAATGGGGAGTAAATGTTCAACCTTATTCTGGAAGTCCTGCTAATATGGCAGTTTATACTGGACTTTTAAACCCACATGATAGAATTATGGGATTAGATTTACCATCTGGTGGTCATTTAACTCATGGTTTTTATACTGCTAAAAAAAGGATTTCAGCAACAAGTATCTTTTTTGAATCACTTCCATATAAAATTAATGAAAATGGATACATTGATTATGATAGATTAGAAGAAGTCGCAAGAGATTTTAAACCAAGAATGATAATTTGTGGCGCCAGTGCTTATCCTCGTGATTTAGATTATCAAAAATTCCGCCAAATTGCTGATATTAATAATTCTTATTTACTTTGCGATATGTCTCATATTAGTGGTTTAGTAGCTACTCAAGAATTTAATGATCCTTTTGAATTTTGTGATGTTGTAACTACAACTACTCATAAGACACTTAGAGGACCAAGATCAGGAATGATTTTTTATAAAAGAGAACTAGGAGATGCTATTGACTTTGCTGTATTCCCAGGTTTACAAGGTGGTCCACATAATCATCAAATTGCAGGCGTAGCAAATCAATTATTAGAAGCACAAACTCCAGAGTTTAAAACTTATATTCAACAGGTTAAAAAGAATGCTAAAACTTTAGCTAATTATTTAGTATCAAAGGGATATAATTTAGTAACTAATGGTACAGATAACCATCTAATGTTAGTAGATTTAAGAAATAGGGGTGTTAGTGGTAGCAAAGCAGAATATGTGTGTGAACAAGTTGATATTTCTTTAAATAAAAATTCTGTTTTTGGTGATACTTCGGCAATTAATCCAGGTGGTATTAGAATTGGTACTTCTGCTCTAACTACACGTGGATTAGTTGAATCAGATTTTGAAAGAGTAGGTGAATATATAGATAGAGTTATTAAACTTTGTCAAGAAGTACAGAATATTAGTGGTAAAAAATTAAAAGATTTTAAGGAAACATTACATAGTCATTATCAAGGACAACTTGATGAATTAAAATATGAAGTTAATATTTTTGCTGAAAAATATGAGTTTGTTGTAGATGAAAATTTTAGTAGAGCATAATCTATTTAGATTTGGTTTTCTACTATTTTTAGTTTTGGATTTTCTACTAGTTTTAGTTTTGGATTTTCTACTATTTTTAGTTTTGGATTTTCTACTAGTTTTAGTACTTAGTTTCCTACTTTTTTAAAAATATCAATTAATTTATTTTTACTTTTACCTATTAAAAACTCCAATTAATCTTATTTACTATTATTATTATTATTATTATTATTATTATTATTATTATTATTATTATTATTATTATTATTATTATTATTATTATGTAGTTTTTGGCATATGTAATTCGGTTTGCCAAATTTTTTGTTTTAATTATTTTACTTACTTTGAAGCAAGATTTGGTATTTATTTATATAATATACATATAAAAAACAAAAAATTAAAATTAAGAAATTAATTTAATTTCAATCATTTTATTATCATTAACATTAATTATTGATAATTGGGCTATTTGTGGTCTCCTATTAGATTGATTACTTTTTATTTTACCAAAAGCTCTTGAAGATCCTGTATCTAAACGCAATACATCATATAGTATTCCAGATATAGATGATGATGTTACTGAATTTTGTTTATCATCTGACCTTTTTATTTTAATATGAAAAACTTTGTCTTTTAAAACTGTATCTTTTAATTTATTAGTAGTATTATTCATACTATTTACATTATCATTATTATTATTATTACTATTATTATTATTATTTCCATATGATGATTTTATAGATGATCTTGAAGATGATCTTGATAATTTATTATTAGGTATGGGAGTAGAAAACAAAAGGTTTGCATCTTCTTTAACAAAATACTGAGGTGTATGACCTACACATAAAACTTGTGGATATTGATTATTTCTATTTTTAATATAATATGAGTCAAAAATATTTCTTAATTTCCTTTTAATAGATAAATCTAGATTATTTCCACTATTAACAGATCTTCTTATCTCTTTATGAGAATCTTGACTCAATTCTCTATTCCATAATACACTTTTATCACCATTTATAATAGAATTTAAATCTCTCTCATTCACATGCTTACCAAATAAATAATTTCTAACTATTTCGTTTAAACCATTTAAATCATATTGAGAAACTAGTCTTTCAGTTAAACCACCGTGAACAAAAACAAATGGACCTATTTGTAATACAGTATTATAATGTTGTGCCATTAATTTTGCTATTATTCCTCCTGGTTGATAAGCCTTTTCTCTACTTACACTATTATCTGTACTTTCATTACCATATTGATATATCTTTGATTTTGAATGACGATTTGATTCTCTATCTCTATCTCTATTATTTAATCCTGTTTTACTATTATTTAGTCTTTTTGTAAATACTTTAAATTCAGATAAACTAACGTATCTTAAATCTCCTTGTACATTCATAATTTCATGATTTCCTAACATACTAAAGACATAATTTTGGTCTGATTTTAAATTTGGATTTATTTTTTTATTATGTTCTATAGCTAATATATTTAATCTCATTAGTAAATATAATATCTCAAAAGTACTACCTTCATCTTGAAAAGATTGATGAGAAATGACATCTCTACTTCTATCAATTTGATCTCCTATTTGAACTACATAATTACTTCCTCCTGTCCATTTTAGATTATCAAAATATCTCTGCATTTTAACTTCATCATATAATCCTTTATTAGAACCTTCCGTTATGGGTTGAGGTAATTTAATTCCTTGCTTCATTACTCCACTCATTTCTAATAATTTAACTAATAATGATAAATCACCATGTACATCAGCAAATGCAAACACTTTTTTACCTTCAGGTAAATTAAAAAAGTATTTTTTTGGAATTAGACTTCTTAAATCCCTATAAGATTTAATCTTTTCCATGTACCTTGATAAAGCACCAGCAAATTGATGTTTTTTAGTTTTTTTTAAATGTCCTCTTTTTTTAGATTTAAATTTAGTATTTGAATTTGAATATAAGTCTTTATATTTATATTTGGTACTTTTAATAAAATTAAATTTTTTAGTTCTTTTTACCATATATTTTTATATTAGATTTTAAATTTAAATGACTATTTTACATAAAAATTTTAAATATACAAAATATTTTTTAATTTACTGTTTAATAGTTTTTAATTTAATTTTATGTCTAAATAAATTATATACATATGAGTATTATTATTAATACTGATAAAGATAGTAGTAACTATCCAAATCTTAAAAGAAAATTTAATAATTTTTTTTTAAGTCAAAAATGTTTTATTGAATATTACCTATATAACTTTCAGGACAATAATGATATTATAGAAATTACAAATAATATATTCATTGGTAATTATAGTACTAGTACAAATAAAAAAATACTTATAAAAAATGGGATTACAGATATTTTATCCATTATGCCTATATTCAAACCGGCATTTCCAAAAAGTTTTAATTACTATCATATAAAGGCATACAATGATGATAATTACGATCTAACTTTTGATTTATTAGAGGCAAATACATTTATAATAGATATTTTAAATAATCATAATAATATGTCTGATACTAAATTCAGTAATGAAAATAATGAAAATAAAGTTAATAATGAAAATGAAATTAATAAAAAAAATAAAAAATTATTTATTTATTGTGAGGATGGTAAATCTTTAAGCGTATTAATGTGTTTATCCTATTTGATATTTCAAAAGGATAAATTTAGAAATGAACAAAAAAATAAATATTTACTTGATTACTCTATAGTTAATAAAACTAGTACTAGTTTAAAAGAAGGAGATATTATTGATTATAAAAGGAGACAGGAACTATATTCCAATCAAAAATTTACTCAATTATTAAATAGTAATAATAATTTTTTTAGAATATCACCTGATATTTTATACGAATTATTACAGATCAAAGAAAAGAAAAAAAAAGAGATTATAATTAAGGAAAAACACTTATTTCAATTGCATAATTTATTTTTTTAATATAATTTACAATAATATTAATAAATACAATAAAGAATTACTAAAATATAAATCTAATACAATAAATTATTACAAAAATAAATATATTCATATTTCAAATGACAAAATTAAATAATAAATACGATTCTATAATTTTTTTATGGTTAGATAATAGAATTATAGGTTATACTAATACTTTGAACGAAGCAGATTATATTTGTAAATTAAATGATAACTTAATGTGGTCTTATGGTCCTGATCAACAAGATAAAAAAAATTATCAATTAATGAATATACATTCAATTATTGATTTTTTAAATTAGTTTTAATTTTTATAAATTTTTATTTTGTTTTAATTTTTAAATTTCAAACTTTATTATTTAGTAATTTATAATTCTAGTGTAAGACTCATTTTATCTAGAGTAGTTTTAAAATCTTCTCTATCAAATTCTACTTTGTAGTTTTGTAGATGCTGATAAACCTGGAAATAATAATGAGTGTTAACTAGAATTAAAATTTTTTCATCCATTTTACAAGGACATTTAATTTTATCCTGACTAAGTTTACTAGTATATTTTTCGTAATAATTAGGAACTTCAATTGAAAATGATGAAATATCATTTAATTCCATAAAATCTTTCAAAGGTACACTTTTTTCCAAGTAGGTAAAACTATTATAAAAAGACTCAGTATCATCTTCAATATTTGATTTATCGTCAAATTTAATATTGATTATAACTTTATTCATAGACCTACTAATTCTGAGAGAACTATTTTCTTTAATCATACCAATGTTTATATCACCGTTACTTCTCCTAAATTTATAAATCTTTGAAATATCAAATGATGTAAACTTAATAGGTAAACTATGATTCTTTATCATAAACTCTAGAACACTATAATTAAATAATAGTTTATTACTACTATGAAATAGGATTACACCATAATTGAAAGAAGTGAAAGTATTAGAACCAGTGATTTTTTTAGATCTAAAATACCCTTCTTTTCTAGATTTCAAAGTTTCTAAATCAATATCATCTTCGTCAATAGAATTTGGATAATGAATTCCTGTAAATTCATCAGTATCAACTACTTTTGTTGAAAATAGAGATACTCTTGAAACTGTAGATCCTAATTTATCAATAAGCTGTTCTGGAGTATTAAAAACTTGTTTTTGTTTCAAAGTTTTATCAAAATAAGCTGAAGTCAAAAGTTTTTTCGTTTCACCATAACTTTCTTCCACCACAATAGGAGCAATATATTCACTATAATCAGTCATTTTAAAAATATTAATCTGTACTTAGATTTTAATAAAACTACCTTTTTAAAAAATATAAATCAATTTTTATAAAAATTTTTAAAACTACAGATAACTCCTCATAATATATTTTGATATCCTAGTCTTTATTATGTAATAAATGAATTAAAATCACTTTGACAATTGAATTCAAATTTTTATTAAATAAAAAAAAAATGGCACCACCTTCCATTTAATAATTAGCCTCCTTACCATATAACAATTGTAATATAGTTAATACTTATAAACCCCTGTCAGGGAGGAATTTACAAATATTAATTATATTCTCTAATATGACTCATCAAAGTTAGCCCTACCTAACTTTGACATACTAATACCTACTATTAAAATTTTAAAAGATAAAAATAAAAATCAATTTTTGTAGATTATTAAATATTTATGCTTCTTTTAACCTTTTTATACCTTTTTAAATTATATAATAACTAATTTTATATCTTTCAATCTGCTTTTTTATTCTAAATAAATTATAATATACTATTAATATGAATATTGATCAGGATTATTGGAATTCAGTAAAAAGACCTGAAGTTATTAATAAAGAATATGCGAATCGTAAATATAGTTATTTACAAGAATCTATGAATAATAATTGGAGAATAATACCTAATAGTAATGATACTGAAATACCATTATATAGTAATTATACCTATAATAATCATATTTTACCAAATAAAAAAATTCCTAATTTTAAATGGATTAAAAATACTCCTTTATGGAAAAAAAAACCTAGTTTTGATTTAAAACCGTTTCAAAGATATCAAAAAGAAATGAATTTAAATGAAGATAATTATTTAGATACAAATATCAATAGTCAAGGTGATGTAGAATCATTTAAAGATATGTATAAAGAATTTTTAAAAAATAATAATAATAAAAACAAGTTATTAATAAAAGGAGTAATGGAAGATACTGAAATATTAACTAAACCTTTTGATAAATATAATCAACATTATGATAATTATGGTTTTGAATCTTATAACTAATCTAAAAAAATAATTTAATATAAATTATCAAATAGATTTTAGTTTTTATAACCTGATTTTAGATGTTTATAATCTAATTTAAAATGTTTATTATTGTGTTTTTATAAATATCTAACTTGATTTTGATAATTTTTTTAGTTTTGGAATTAAACTCTTTTTGATTATTTTTTGATAATAATTAGTTTTCAATACATCAGGATTTTCTACCTTTAATTTTTCACTAATATGATTGGTGAACTCTGCTATAAATTTAGGATATTGTTTTCCATTAATTCCTTTAAACTTACTAACCCAATCATTATGTCCAATTTCTTTTTCCATTAAAAGCATTACAAGTTCATTAATACCATTATTACCTCTAGTATTATTAGATGCCATACCTTTAGCACGTTTTTCTAATGTCGCTTCAGTAATGTTATGATTAGCTAATGAGATTAGTTCATCGATAATATCATGCATCATTGTATCATGATACATTTTTGGTACAAATCTATCAGCAAAACTACTAGTATCATAAGCACCATTCTTTAATTTAAAATAGTGTACGTTAGAATTAGAAGTATCATTACTTTTAGCATTTGTTTCTACTTCAATAATAGCTCCTTCTCTATCAATAGTTTTAATCTTTTGACACATCAATTTAATTCCTTCCTCTGTAAAATCATAATATCCAATAATAGGTACATGGTTTAAACCAGTTGAGTTAATTAAATATGATGTTTTGTTATTAATTCTAAATGTTTTGCCAGTTGAACTAATGATTTCAAAAATATAATTTTTACCTTTTAGTTCTTCAGGATATGTAATCTTACATGGTGAAATTGGTAACATTACCTCCATGAATACATAACAATATTTCATATCTGAATCTAGTGTTTTAAAATTTTCAAATAGTTTCATAAATTTATCAAAATTTTGATGTAGATAATCTCCAATATTGATTCTTTGATAAAAGACTGATTTATCACAGAATACATCATTCTTCGTAAAAACACAGTTTTTACCAATTTGAAACCCATTATGTGTCCTTAAATCTCCAATACTTTTATCATCAATACGGAACCATAATTGTGTCCCATCCATCTTTTCAGTTACTGTAACAGTACCTCCATACAAAAAGTCAGCACCATTGGGTAAAGAGGAGTATAAATATTTTAGTAAATTAATATCACTATTTCTTACCTTTTTACACTTTTGAGTAAGATCTATCTCTTTTGAGTATTCTTCGTAAGTTAGTTTAGTGCTATCAATACTGGTATTTTGAATATTAAATTTAATCACCATCAAGACAATACTTATGGTTATAAGTCCAAAAATTAAAATAAAATACATTTAATATTAAATTAAGTTATAATTATTAGTATAGGATTGAAGTAATGAATAAAATTTTCAATTTTAATTATTAAAAAATTTATTAATAAATTACAAAATATTTATAATTATATAATATAAAATTAGATTATATACAAAAACAATTTTATAAAAAAAATATAGAAGAATGTTTACTAGTAAAAAAATATCAAAACAAAAACAAATTATGTCAGCAGATGGTAAACCAGGAAAAATAAAGTAATTAAAGATAAAGCTAAAGAATTATTAAATAAGTTAAACGATTTAAATTCAACTATATATACAAATCTAAGACACATATATTTTAATATAAGTATTTTGAAAGGAATAATATATTATAGAGCAGATATTATAGGACTTAAAAGGTTAGAAAAATTAAAAGAAATTACGTGGTATGTAAATAAAAATAATAAATTAGAACAATGGAATAACGATATTAATGAAATAAAGGAATTAATTAAAAATTTATAATAAAAAAACTAATAATTTAATAATTTAATAACCTAATAATTTTGCTATTCCTAGTGACCTTTTTCTAAGTTTATTACCATCTTTAATTCGTATATATTTTATTATAGCAGTAATTGGAGATAATTTGTTATCTAATATTCCTTCTTTTTTAAATTTTTTTAATGTTATTTTACTTTTAGGCTTTTCTCTAAAATATTTAATAGCATATACAAATCTTTTATTTGAACTATTTTTTTGTGTTAATCCAATTTTTTTAAGTTCCTTCCATGAACTATGATATTTTTTACATTTTTTCCTATTAAAATTCCCTATATTATTATTAATCCTCATAGGTTTACTGCAACTTCCACTTTTTATACAATCAATACAATTACTTCGATATGTTTTTTTACCAAATCCAAAAAGTCCCCCTTTTTGAGTTTTTTTATATTTTTTTCTTTTATTTTTTTTTTTTAGTTTTTCTCTTAATTTTATTCACATTAACTTTATTATTTTTTTCTTTTTTAAAATATCTTGGTTTAATTTTTTTATCCATTTAATATCTATTCAGAAAAAAATTTAATAAACGTCATAATCTATTTGAAAATTAAAAAGTATTAATTAATTGATAATACATCATACATTTTTGATTATTATCATGAAGAGGTAATAAACTAAATAACAGTGACTTAGTTAATATTTTTATAAAGTCTATTATATCTTTATTATACGTTTCTATAATATAGCTTTCAAAATAATTAATAAACAAAACTTTATAATCATCAGTTAAAGATTGTTCTTTTAAAATTTCATCATAACCAATTAAAGACTGATATATTTTTGCATAATCATAAAAAATATCACCATAAATACTCAACTCATCTCCTAATTTACCACGAATATCAATCATTTTTATACTATTATATTTGTCTAACATTATATTAGTAAAAACAGGATCCCCATGAATAATTCCTAATATACCTTTATTTTTATTTTGATAATTAGTTAATTCATTTTTTAAGTATTGATACAATTCTGATGAATTAGGATAAATAGAATAATCATGTTCCACATATCTTTTTTCCATTTTTTCCAGATAATTTGAATACATTAAATTTTTAATTTTTTTATATTCTTCTGATTGATAATTATTACTGATTTGAATTGGATGATGATGAAGAGCATTTAATTGTTTCAATAATTTATCCAAATGATTCAAATGAAGTTCTTTATTAATATACATATTACTAAATACAACACCATCTATCTTTTCCATGGTATACCATTTATTATTCAATTTATCAAAGTTAATTAATCTAGGAAAATAGTTTCTATATTTACTAGGAATGTTTTGGTAAAAATATATTTCTCCTGATAAATCTATTCCTTCCTTTTGATATACATTCAAACTATTAATACCTACACTATGAAAACTACGACATTCTATAGTATCATTATAGTATCCAATAGCCTTTTCTAAATTTTCAAATACATTTACACCTAAATCATCAATGTAAAAATCAGCTAAAGGTTTTCCAAAATAAATTTCATGATAAGGAATATCAAATTTTTCTAAAGTATCAAAAGTAATTTTACCAATACTAGCTAAAACTTTTCCTTGATTTCCATCCATAGTTTTCATTCTTCTAGCAGTATGAATTATAATAATATTACCTGTATTATATAATTGCCTAACTAAATTAATATTCTTTTGTAATGGTTCAACTGTTGTATAATCACAACTAACTTTAGGATAAGTAACTAAAGTATTATCTAAATCAAAACAATATCTTTTTTTTGGAATCAAATCTGTATTATTTTCTACAAATAAACGAACTTGAATAGGTGTGCCTAAACATTTATAATTATTATCATTTATAGTTTTAATATTGAATATTAATTCATCATTTAACATACTTTTAATAACACTAGAAATATATAATTCTCCCTTTTGAACATTATTATTAGTAATTACTTTACAACAATATTCCATTAATGTTTTACCAGAACAAAAAGCATAAGCTCCAGTGCAAGCTAAATTAGAAATTTTTACTTTCTCTTTAATATCAACTAATTTATTATTCATTACAGTTTTATTATCGTTTTTAATCTTAACATATGAATAAATTGGACTTTCTTGATAATCTTTAAATGCGAATACTTGATTTTGTCCATGCCATAACTTTAATATATCACACGTATAAAAATTATCACCATCTAAAGATATAATTGGTAAATTGATATTACCATTTGAAATTTTTTTATATTCTAATAAGACTTGATATATTGTATCTGCTGCTCCTTTAGTATTTTGTCCTAGACAGTAGAAAAAAAAATTAATATTAGGATATTTTTTTTTTAAAATGCTTTCAAAATTGTAGTTAAATAAATTTCTGTGATATGGTATGATTATATGATTTATATCTTCTAAATTAATAGAATCTATAACCCACTCAATAATAGGTTTACCATAAACTTTTATTAAAGGTTTAGGAAATGTATAATGTGCTTCTTGAAATCTATTTCCTAATCCTCCTAAAGGTATTATTATGTTTCTTGACATCTATATTAAATATAGACATTAATGCTTAAATCAATAAAATTATTTAATAAACTTAAAAAATAAAACATATAAAAATTTATTTATTTTATTTAAACAACATTAGGTATTTTATTTAATTCAATCACATCTAATTTCCATGGAGTATTCAACCAATTACCATTATGTTGATTACTAGTAGTTTCGCCTACTAATAAAGTCACTTTCATTTTCTTATTTTGAAATAATGGAAAATATTCTTGTAACCATGAATAATTATTTTTTTGAAACATTATATATACATTGATACCTTCAGAACAATATAATAAATTATGCATACCTGCTCCTAATTCACATACTATATTTTGTGCTTCTTTGAATAAATTAATTCTATCATCCAAACTATTCAATTCATCTGTAAATACTTCAATATAATTTTTAAAACATATAGTATCGGAAATTTCAACTAAATTTTCCATAACTCTAGTATTAGTTTTTTTTGAAGTATCTAATAGATTTCTTCTAGACATATAAAAGTTTTTAAAGTTACTCAATGGAGTAACATAATTATTATAAGTTATTTCATTAGTGTCTAATATTAAGAGTCTATTATGTAAAAAATTCCATCCTGAATACAGCGAACCCAAATTATTACTAATAGAATTACCAATAAATATATTTTTACTTAATATTGAAAACTTATTTATAGAATTATATATACCATTAATATTATCATAATTATATAATTCACCCGTTTGAAGATCAATTTCTAAAATATCTACTGATTCTAATAGTGGTATTTTACTTAAATAATCTCTAATAATTTGAAACATTGAATTCCTAGGATTTTTATTAATTAAAACATACACTTTATATTCATCACTAGAAGAATCATTTGATGTCTTATAATTATTTAAAGTATTCAAAATATCAATCAAATAATTCAATACTAATAACTGTTCTGTCATCCAATGACAAATATTTCTATCTCCATAATCATCAGTAAATACAAACAAATTATCTACAATTAAACTATTCCTTTCTTTAATTCTGGTAACATACGAATTCATCTTATTTGAAAACTCTTTATCACGATGTAATACATTGTGTCCTGTTTCTATTTTATTATTATGATTAATAAGAACTCTTTTACCTTCAAATCCTGATATCAATGAATTATAATACTTATATAATTTAGTATTGCTATAATCTTTGTTGAAATAAAAAGCGTCTTTCTCTATATTTATAATATCATTTATATTATTTGTAAATATCATTATTTGATTATAAAAGTTAAATTATAATTAAATCGTTTTTTTAAATTTAAAAATATTTGAATTAATAATAATAAAAAATAATATTCAAAATGGGATTATCAAAACTTCAACTTATAAAAAAATTATACAATGCTGGTATCTTTTCTTTAACTGATATTACATTAAAATCAGGTAAAAAGAGTCCATATTATTGTGATTTTAGATTGTTAATTAGTCAACCTGAACTTTATCAAGAGGTAGTAGAGTTTATGTGTGATTATTTAAAAACTTTATCAGTAGAATATCAACACTTAGGTAGTGTTCCAATTGGATCTTTACCATTTACTACCTCGGTTGCTAATAAATTAGGAAAATCATTTCTAATTCCAAGAGGAGAGACTAAAACTTACGGTAAAAAGTGTAGTATGGAAGGTACATTACAAGTAGGCGATTTAGTACTAGTATTAGAAGATGTTATCACTACTGGTAAGAGTGTATTAGAAGCTGTTGAAATTATTAAAAATAATGGCGGTGTTGTAAAAGATATTGTTTGTATTTTTGATAGAGAAGAAGAAGGTGAACCAATTATCAAAGGTCAAGATATTAATTTTCATAGTATTCTTAGTTTATCTGATTTAATTAAAGTTTTAGATTCTGAACAAATGACAGATAACTTACATTTAGAAAAATTAAAATTTCATAATGAGAAATATAAAAAAATACAAGTAGATTTACACATTGAAAACACAGAAGAATTTAGAAGAAATGAACGAAAGGAAAAATTAAATAAAAATTATCAGCAACTAGTTGAAAATAATTTTAATAAACGTTTATTAAATATTATCAAAACTAAGAAAACTGCTGTTTGTTTATCATTAGATACTTATTCTTGGAGTAAAGGAAAAGATATTTTAGAAAAATGTGCTCCATATATCTGTATGGTAAAATTACATTTAGACTTATTATTAGATTGGAATCAAGAAGCTACACAACAAATTTTAGAATTATCAAAGAAGCATAATTTTATGATTTTAGAAGATGCTAAATTAGATGATGCCCCACAAATAGTAGAAAAAAAGGTATATGAAGGTCATCATAAATTTGGTAATTGGGTTGACGCTATAACTATGAATACAGTAAATTTTCTTGATAATTCAAATGCTGTTATTAGAAGTTCTAAAAAAAATAGACATCAAGGTGTTCATCAAGATTTATATTGTATTCCAGTAGGTCAATATAATATTTTAAATAGTTTGGTAGATAAGAATTATGCTTCTAATTTTAAGAATAAACTCTTAGAAGAAAAAGCTGATATATTCAAAACTAGAACTATTATTCAACAAAATCTTTATAAAACTAGTAATGAATTTTTGAGGATGACTCCTGGTGTAGTCGAATCTGAAGAAGATTTTATTTTTAATGATGATAAATTAAGATATAGATCAATTGAATCTGCGATGGTTCGTGATAGAAACCATGTAGTTATAATTGGAGGCAATATTATTATTAATGAAGATCCAGTAAGTAAATGTAAATCTTGTTCTGAAAAATCATGGGAATGTATGGAAACTTATTATGGTAAAATATTAAACCTAGTTGATTAACTTATTATATTAAGATGAATTCAATAAAAAAAAAATTACATAAATAATTAAATACTAACATGATTAACTAAATATTAATATATAAATAATTAATTTGTAATCAATATATCAACTTATATAGGATTCTATATGTGTCATAAATTCATTTTTTTTCTTAATATTATTACTAATTATATGAAGATTGTTTTCATATAATTTTATAAAGTGATCCCAAGGAATTAAATCTTTGGTTATAATATTATAAAAGTATGATATATCAACTGTATTAAATATTTTAGTATCAAAATTTATAAAATTCTTACTGAAGTTATTTTTATTATTAATTTTAATTTCAAATGTATATTTAGATTTATTTATTCTCTGATTTTCATTAAAAATAACTTTAATAGTCTTATTTTTTTCTTTATAGAATAAAAAGTTAATTAATTGTTTAATTGTGTTATTTGTATTATTTATTTTATTCTTTTTATTAAATTTAGTTTTATTACTATTTTTATCATTTTTACTATCCTTACATTTTCTATTATTTTTATTTTGTTGATTATTATTCTGTCCATTAGTACTATGTAGATGGTTTTGTTGATTATTATCATCTTGTTCATCATCTTCCAAACTTATTTTTTCTAATTTTGTGATATCTATTTTATTTCCACATGAACTACATTTATTAAAATCAGTAATTACTCTTTTTAAACAGTCTTGGCAATATTGAAAATTGCAGACTCCACATTTACAAATTTTTTTTGTATCTTCACAACAAATATGACATTCACCTACAGTACCAATACGATTATATTTAGTATTTAATATAGAGGAATCATTACTATTTAAACTTACACCTTGATAATTATATTCTGTTTCTAAAAAACTATTATTAATAGTTTGTGTTAAATTAATATCATTTCCGTTACTTCCGTTACTTCCGTTATAATTTATACTATCTGTGTTATAATTTATACTATCTGTGTTATAATTTATACTATCTGTGTTATAATTTGTATCAAAATTATTTCTATTGATATTGTTATAAAAATTCATTTCATCATTATTTATATTAATAAAATCATTATCAATATTGATTAAAGTATTCATACTTTCAAATAAATTTCCATAATTATTTTCATTAACTTGACTATTTCTATTAATATTATTAGTCCTTCTTGATCTTACATTGTCACTATTGTTACTATTCAATTCATAATTCCTCTGTGAATTAGAATCATTGTTAAATCTATCAAATGTCTGTTTTTCTAAAACTTCTAATTGATCATCTATAGAATCTAACAAAGATTTAATTGAATTAATGCGTAATGACATGTGTAAATTAAGGTAAAAAGGTATAAAAACAATCAATTTTATATTGTTATTCTATTACAAATTAATATATTTTAGAAATATATTGAAAAACTAACTAAGATTAAAAATTATTGATAGATCAATAATATTAAAAATGTATCTAGAATAGATTTTTATTTTAAGAATATAGATTTTATAAATCTAACAACCAATTATAAAATAACTCAATGAAACTATGATGCAAAGCATCAAAATATTAAAACATAAATTATTTAATGGTTTTTTTTAATAAAAAGGAATATTTACTCACTGTTCGTTACCGCAAACATTTCCTATAATAAGTTTATAGTTTAAAAAGTAATTATAAACGCATTAACACTTTTATAATTATTTAAAAATAAGTTTATTTTTAATAATTAAAGTGTTTAAAAATAATAAAAATGCCAACAACAAACGGAATGATTTTAAAAGCTAGAGCAAAAAAACTAAAGTTTTTAGCTCATAAAAAAAAACTATTAGTTGCAGAAGATAGTGATAGTGATGGTGATATATCAGATACTGAAATGGATTCAGAAGAACTTAATAATTATTTAGGTCAAATAATTAATACGCATTATATCATTGTTAAGTATTTAGATAGAGGTACTTTTTCTAAAGTTTGGTTAGTTTACGATTGGGAAATAGATAAAATATGTGTAGCCAAAATGTATAATAATGATAGTAAAGAGGAATATAAGAATGAATTAATGATGTTAAAACAATATACATCTTATGATATTGAATCTACAACAAATATAACTTATATTGATGATTTTGAATGTATATTAAATAAGGATACATATTATGTATTAATTATTCCTTATCTTGGTAAATCACTTTATGATTATATTTGTGATAAAAAAGAGCAAAATTTAAGGTTTAATTATCAAGATATAAGAAAAATAATGAAGAAAATAGTAAATAGTATTTCTAAATTACACGAACTAAATATTTTACATACTGACTTAAAAATGGATAACCTATTGACTAACGTATATGATAAGTTTGAAGGATTAAAAGAATATTTAAAAAGTTTAGAATTAGGATTAGTTTATCAAAAATATTTAAAATGTAATACTCCAGACGATATTTCAGATAGAAATAAAAGTAGAAGAAAAATTATTAAAAAAAAAATTAAAGCTAGAACTCATAATCAATTAACAGAATTTTTTAATTCTAAAATGGTAGAATATGATACTCAGAATTCTGAATATAAGATTGAATCATTAGATAATATTACACTTCCAGAACCAGAAACAACATTATTAGAATCTGATTTTAATATAATTTTAACAGATCTAAGTAATGCTATTATTGAAAAGGATATTTTAGATGATGAACATTATCAAATTAGAGCATATAGATCTTCAGAAGATATATTAGGAATTAGATATTCTGTAAGATCTGAATCTTGGACTATCGGTTGTATTTTATGGGAGATTTTAACTAGTGAAAAAATATTTGAACCTAATTTAAATCAACCAAGTATTGATAGGGATCGAGAACAATTACATTTAATGGAAACATATCTTGGAAAAATAAATAAGGAGATTACTATGGATTGTCCTAGATCATGGGAATTATATGATGATACTGGTAAGATAATTAAGCGTAAAAAAACCAAGAGAGTAGAATTAGAAGATCATTTAGCTAGTATAAGAGATGATCTACCTAAAGAAGAGATCCAAAATATTTGTACATTCTTAAAGAAAACTTGGTACTATAATCACTTAAAAAGGTTAACAGCCGAAGAATTACTTAAAGACGATTTTTTAAATATTGATTAACTAAAAAAATAAAAGTATTAAATAATAAAACTGTAAAACTTATGAATACTATTGAGAAACTTGAGATGTAGTTTTAGAAGGAGCAATAGGAGTAGGAGCAGTTGTAGGAACATTGACCACTGAATTTACTGGTGGTTGCATCTTTATTTGTCTAGTATTTTGTCCTTGAACTTGTGATTTCTCTTTTTCCCTTTGATTTCTTTTGATGATTTGACTTATTACAAATTTATTGAGTACGTCCTGTTTTACAATATATCCAGCAAATTTAACTGCTACATACACTATTAAAATTATTATTAGAGTTAAAACAACACCTTTAATATATAACTTATTTCTTATTAAATATCCTTTTTCTCTCTCTAAATTAAGTTTATTAAGTTCTTCACTAATTTTACTACTAACTTCAGGTTTATCAACTTTATCAATATCTTCCTTTTTAACTGGATCTTTCATATCATTATTGCTATTATAAAATACTGTCATTGATTCTGGTTTATTTGACACTTCTCTAACATTTCTACTAGAATCTCCTAAAATGTATTTTAATGTATTAATAATATTATTTGATACTGATATTGATTGTTCAAAAACGATTATTGTCCAATTAGGATTACAGGGAGGATATGGTAATGAACCTTCATAATAGAAAAATGATTTTGATTCTGGTATTAAAACCTCTGCTGACCAATTTTTATCTACTTCAACTTCTTGCTCTATTTTAGTTTCTGTAACAGGAATTTGATTTATAAATTGATTCAAAAAAATATTTACTTTACCATGATCTGATCCCCTTTTACATAACATTGATAAAATTACTCCTCCATCATTCTCGTTTGTATGATTTCTATTAAAATATAATAATATTTCCATATCATAATTACTACCATTTATTGTGTGCATACTTGGATAATGTAAAGTCATTTTTTTAAGATGAAAGTACTCACTTTGAAATTTAAGAAAACTTCCAGGATCAAAATTAACAGTAGGAAGTGTATTAATGTATCTTGTATAACATTTTGAACTCTTAAATCTGTATCCTAATCTACATGTAGCATTACATGCTGTAATATCACTAGTATCTATATTTATTGGTGTTATTTTTTGAGAATTAGAAGAACATTGTGAAAATTTATTCTCCCATTCTTGACTACTTCCAAAACTCCATGTTGTTTTAGCCTTTTTATTTTCCATTATATCTAATTTAAAAAATAATGAGATAATAAATTGGAATTGAAAACAAATTATTATTAAAATAAATTGAATTATATTGAAATAAATTGACAATAATTCATATCAACCAATTAATTAGTAATATTAATACATTTTATTACATGATTAACTCTAGACATCTTTTTTTTCAAAAATTTAATTTATACTTTTATTATAATATAGTAATAATGGAAATAAATATTATAAAATCACTATTATTTTTAATATTATTGATATTTGTTAATGAAACATATAAAAACATTTTAAAAATAAAAGAAATAGGTTCAAAACATATAGAAAGTTTTTCATGCGAAACAGAAAGATTAAAAAATTATAACCCCTTTTTAGTAAATATTGAAGATGATAACTCTACACAGCACATAGCATATAAACCTTATCATCCAAATATAAGTCATTATGGTAATAAACTATATACTATAGAAGAAGGACAACTAAGAAATATACAAGAAACAAAAAATATAGAAAATATCAAAGAATATTTAAATAATAATAATAATTTTAATGAATTAGATCAAAGTATATATCAATATGGTGGTGTTAATCAGTCAGATGAATTAAATGCTAGTGATAAAAAATTGTATGGTGAAAATTATGATAAAAAGATAAACTACAAAATATTAACTAGAAAAGGAAAAATAGAAAATGAACTAAAATTACATGATTGGAGAAATTATATTTTTGAAAATAAAAAAACAGATGGTACTGATAGATTAGAAAATGATATTAGAACTGATTATAACCCTAATATAATAGGATTTCAAAGGAGATGGGAAGAATATGGGACTAGAAATAAAATTCATAATTATTATAAAGATCCAGAGTTATATCAAAAGCAATATGAAAATTATTATAATTAATGTATTAGTAATTTAATTATCAAATAATGATTTTAATAATTTAATTTATTAAAATAAATATTAAAAAATAAAATAAAAAAAATACCTGTATATATGTATAATGAATAATTGTATTCATAAAAACAATTTAATTTGTTTATCAAAGATTAAAGACTGGGAAAATATAATCTTAACTGAAAGAAAATATAGAATTGATTTAGATAATAGGTATTTACAATCTATTAGACCTAGTTATCAAGTAGATATTAAAACTCTTTATACTATTATAAAACATAATTTTTACCACTACTACATTTTATTAGAATTTCCTATAAAATCATATACTGATAATCAAATAACTAATATATATTCTGAAATAATTAACCTATTAGAATTATCAAATACTGGATTATTAAAGTTATATAATACTTATTTTTATTATAAGAATCAAGATGCTCATTTATTAAAAGAATTAAATTTAAAAAATAGTATTTTGATTAATAATTATAAAAATTTATACCAAAATAATAATTTACCTAAACATTACAAAAATTTATCTAAATATTTTGACAAAGAACTAATATATAGTACCGAAAAAGAGATAGATAAAGAATATAAATTTAATATGAATAAATTATTTGATTTTACTAATAATAATAATAATAATAATAATATTCTTAACAATAATAAAAATACTATTATTATGGATTCAATACAGGAGCAGGATCTAGAACAAGAACCATTATTAAATAGTAATAGTGATAATATTTTTAATAATAATGATGGTAATGATGAAAGTGATGAAAGTGATGAAAGTGATGAAAGTGATGAAAGTGATGGAAGTAATGGAAGTAATGGAAGTAATGGAAGTAATGGAAGTGATGGTAATGATGGAAGTGATGGTAATGATGGAAGTGATGGTAATGATGGAAGTGATGATAATATAAGTCAAAACTTTCAAGAACAATTAAGAAGAAGTAATACAATTATTGATATTGAACCATCAAATGATAGTATCCAAAATAATAAAAACATTAATGAAAAAAGTAGTTATGATGAAAATAATACAAATAATACAAATAATAATTCAAATTATTTTTATGATCATGATGTTAAATTTTCATTAGCTGATACATGTATAGATAAAGTTGTAGATGTTTATAATACAGTTTCAAATTTTTTTTTTTCTGTAAAACAAAAAATTATGCGAAATTATAATTATTATTTTAAACCTACAAATTTAAATGCTTAAAAATATTATTTGTTACAAGATAACGGGCTGTTAACTGATTTAAGTTTTCCATTTTTTGTTTCTACTTCAATAAATCTTGTTAATGAATTATCTACTGGAAAGCTTCTAAATTTTGACTCTACTAAAGATTTTGCTTTTAATAAATTTGTATTATCAAATGTTGGATTTATATTACACTGATATTCAGCAGTATCTTGCATTGGTTCTACTTTATTAGCCTTGCTATTATTAAAGGATTCTTTTTTAATATCAAATGAAACACTTGAATTTGATTCTAATGTTAATAATTCATCTTGAAAATTAATAATAAATGTGTTTGTTTCAAATAAATGATTAATAGTTGCTTGGAGTTCATCAATAGAAGGTTCATTAATTTCAAAATTATTTTTAGGTATTATAGCAAATCTAACTACTAAGTTCTTACTACCTTCTGGAACAAAGGCATATTGAAAATTAACAATTCTTCTATCAGATATATTTAATTTATTTGCAATAATACTAATTAATTCGCTTTTTTCATCAAAAAAAGGTTCGTTTGTTTTAGTAATTCCTGTCATATTTATTAAATCATTTTTGAAAGCACAAAAAACTACTAAAATAAGTAATGTAACTATAATTAAATCTGTTCTCATTATATAATTATATTATTATTAGATATTTAGATATATAGAATTAGAATATTAATATTTTTAATTTTATTTTATTTTTAATTATAATTTATTTTTATTTATGATAAAATATTTTCTCTAATTATAATATAAAATGCCTAATAGAAGTTCAATGAAAAAAGGTGATCGTTCATTCACAATTGATATGGCCGCCCATGTTGATGGTTGCCCAACTAAATTCAGTAGAAAAGATTTTTCTGGAAGATACATTTCTAAAACACCATCAGGTGCTGCCAGTAAAGCTTTAACCCAATTATGTAATGTTAAAGATGTTAGAGGCCAATGCACTCTTTTTGTTAAAATGAGAGAAACAACTCAAGGTTCAAAAGGTAAAGAATTCTTATACAATGTCAAAAGAGAAAAATTATCTGAACCAGTTGAAATTGCTAGTGGTGTTACCGTTGAATACAAAAACAGAGTTAAATCAACTAAATCAATGCCATCGTGTAAAAAATCTCATAAATCATCAGGAAGAATGAGAAAACACAGTCCTCGCAAATCAAGTAGTTCAACCAGATCAAGTAAATCAACCAAATCAGCTAGATCAACTAAAAAAAAGAGTTCTAAATCTTTATTCGGATTATTATAAATCTAATAATTATTAACTTTTTATCTTATAAATTAAATTTTTTATTTTACCTATAAAAATCTTTTATATTTATTTACTAAATTTTAATTAATTAATTTTTTGTTTATTTTATTCATAAAAAATATATTTATATATTATAAAATGAGTTCTTGCTACAAAACTGGAGATAATAAATTCTTTAATTGTCCACCAAGAATGGCAGATGGTAGACATTTTACTGATTACAGACCAAATTGTCATGTTAATGATATGGTAAAAACTGATAATAACATTAGTAATTCATTCCAATACAGACAATTCCTTCAACAAAATGGTGATTCTTTAATGGATAGACATCGTCAATTAGCTTGTGAAAAAAACTGCTGTGGTCCATGCTCTGATGGTAGAGAAGGGTTTGATGATACTATGCTTCCAGAAAAACATATGTTTGTAACTGATGGAAGAATTGGAAAAATGGTTGTTAACGATCCAAATGGTATTGGAACTGGAAGAAAGTACTACACCTTTGAACAAGGGAAAGATTGTGAAGGAATCCCAACCGCATGGCCAAAAGGAAATAATAATAACTGTGTATCACCATTAGATAGTTTTGCTTATATTGGAGATAACACTCAATTACCAGATGCTCAAAGACAAGCTGTTCCAGGTGGAGGTTGCGTTTTATCTGGTGGTGACCCAAGAGTCAATATGTAAATTAATTCACATTTTTAAAATTTTTAAAAAAATACTTATGTTTAAAAAACAATATTTTAATATTTATATTAAATTAATTTTGATATATGCAAACATACAGTAATAATATTTATGATTGTAGACACATTATATTATCAGGAGGAGGTACAAAAGGATTTGCTTATATTGGTTTAACTAAAATATTAAAAGAATATGAAATTTATGATAAATTAGAAACAATTATGGGTTTTAGTGTAGGTTCAATATTTTCAATAGCATTATTACTTAAATTATCTTATCAAGAGTTAACTAATATTGTTTTAGAAAGTAATTTTTTTAAATCACTAATCAATATAGAAACTAATGACGTTTTAAATTTTACTAATAATAAAGGACTTATAAATGGTGACAAAATAAAAATTTTTATTAAAGAAATGATTAAAAGTAAAACAGGTAGAGAAGATCTGACATTTTTAGAAAGTTATCAATTGAATGATATTGTATTAGGTATATCAGTAACAAATTTAACAACAAAACAACTTAATATGATAACTTACAAAACTGATCCTGAATTAAGTGTAACTGATGCTGTAGTAATGAGTTGCTCAATACCTTTACTATTTGAACCTTATAAATACAATAACTGTTTATATGTCGATGGTGATATGGCAATAGATTGTAAAAATAATCCTAGATTCTTTAAAGAAATATATGATATGGATATTGATATTAATAATAAGTATAATCTAATGTTAGAAGAAGTAAAAGAAAAACAAGAAGATTCAGATAATAAACAAGAAGATTCAGATGATTCTCATAACACATATAGTACATATAATTTTATGATTAAACATAAAGATAGTATTAAAAAGACTATAGAAGAAGAACTAATATCAAATTATTTTAGTAAAACATTAACACTATATTTAAAAAAAGAACCAAAGATTTATACTTGTGAAAATATTGATGTATCATCTTTAACTGAATATATAACCTTACTTTATGAAACTAGCTCTAAAATAGCTTATAATAATACATATCAATATTCAAATAGTAACATTGATATATATTTACCAAACCAGTTAGGTTCTTTTATGAATTTTAATCTAGAAAATGAAGATATAATGAATAGTATAGATATTGGATATAATATAATAAAAAAAACAATAGAAAATAGTAAATCCTAATTATAAACATATAAACTTAGATTTATAAACATATAAACTTAGATTTATAAACATATAAACTTAGATTTATAAACATATAAACTTAGATTTATAAAATTATAAACTTAAACTTTTTAAGGTATCAACACTAAAGTTAGATCTAGTTACTACATCTTCATCTCCAGTTGGATTAGATTCTTTTGTTGATGGTCTAAATGTTTTAATTGTTGGATATCCTGCAATTTCATATTTTTTACAAAGATCAGGATTAGCTTCACAATCTACCATTTTTAATGTTACATGACCTTCTGATCTTTCACTATTAATAGATCCCGATTTTTTCATCATTTCTAAAAATGATGGTTTAAATGCTTTACAGTGACCACACCAATTGGTATAAAATAAAGCAACTATAACTTCATCATCTGAAGGTAATAACTGATCTTCAGATGTAATTTCAGTAGCATCTTGAAATGTTTCGATATTAGCAAAAGTATTTGGTGATGGTTTAGGTAAATTATTAGTCATTTTTAAGGCAACAAGTACAACTGTTACTAATAAAACGAGAACTAACATACACATAAGTGGTTTACTTCTGCATTTATTAATCAAACTCTTAACATTATTTTTTAAATTTAATTTCATCTTTATATATTTATGTTAGAAAATAAAATTTCTAATTTCATAAAATTATATATTTAGAATGATATATCAAATTATTTAATTTATTTTTATAATGAAAATTTTATAATTTTATAATTAAAAATTTAAATAAAAATACATATTATTTATTATATACTAACAAATATAAAATATTATGTTATATCATATGACTATTCCAACAAAGAATCGCATGTGTCATATTAAAGATTCTAGCAAGAATCATTTAAAAAAGGATAATAAAGCAGGAAAAAAAACTAATAGAAAAGCTGCTATTCCAAAAAAATTAAGAGAAGAAGTATGGAATCATTACAATAAAGGTAAATATGAAGCTAATTGTTTTGTACCATGGTGTACAAGAAAAATAGATGTCTTTAATTTTCATGTTGGTCATGATATTCCTGAATCAGAAGGAGGAAAAACTGAAATTATTAATTTAAAACCAATTTGTGCTAATTGTAATTTGAGCATGGGTTATAGGTTTAGTATCACTGATTGGTCAAAGTTAAAACTCAAAAAAAAAAATACATTTCAAAATATTGATTTATACAAATTATCATATTCATTGATATCAGTCATATCAATTATTCTTAATTTGTACAACTTATAAATAATTATAATGTTTTGATAATTTATAAATAATTATCTAGATTAATATTACTTTTTTTATTTGAATTTGTAGATGATTTTGTAGAATTATTACTTATAGAATTAGTTGTATTCATATCATCTGATGATGTACTATTTAATGATACATCATTCATCATTGTTAAATATCTAGAATAGGTTAATCCTTTAATATAAGCTAATATCTCTGGTGTTGATAAAAATTTTTGTTTTTTCTTAATAATATCTATTAATTTTGTCTTAAAATCATTAATTTTATTCCATGATGATTCAAGTACTGGTAATTTTTCAGATACATAATCTTTAGCATTAAAAACAAATTCTTTAACATCCAATGTATCTAATTTCCATACTTTAGGAACATATTCTGTAAATCCTTGTTTTTCCATTTCGGATATTGTTTTTTTTTTCCATTCAATTATATTTTTAGCACTATAATGTTCATTAATTGGAAATAACATTGTTTTCATATCAAAATTATCTCTAGAGTTATTACGGAATCTCTTAAAGCTAATTAAATAACCTTTTTCTTTTCCATCAGAAGATAAATTAGTAATAGGTATATTATGATTTTGAACTTTTTTTTTCCAATCATCATCACTAGTATCTATAACGTCATTTAACATTTCTTTAATATTAGTATAAGGTTTACTAGAACCATTTCTACATTCTAAATCTATAATCATTGTTTCTAGAAAATCACATACTGATATACCACAAGTATATTCTTGTTGTAACATTTGGAACACATATTCAGGTTTAATATCATTATTAATCTTTCTTGAATAAGGATTTTTTACTTCTACTAACCTACCATATCTTTTAAATGAATTATAATCACTATAATCTACATTTGTAACCACACCATCAGGACTAGCACCAATAAAATTTGAATTATTTGATTTAATTAAACCATACTCTTTTACTTTGACTTTATTCCTAGATTCATAAATAGCTAGAGAAACATCTTCATAAATATTTCCATGAGTCATAGCATACGCAGTAATTTTAAAATGCGATATATTTGCTACCTGTAGAATTTTTTTCATATCTAGTTTATCTTTAGCGATTTGAAATAGTTTTTCCTCTTTTTCTTTACCAAGTCTAATAGCAATAACTTTACCTGCATCTGTTCCAGTTAACATTGTTTTTCTTTGTGATAACCATTCATCACTTTTTTGTTCATAAAAAGGATGATTATCTAAATAACTAATACTTTCTTCTAGTTTAGTAAAATAATCTTTACAATTATCAAGTAAAATATTATTTAATCTAGCTCTGATAATATTTTTAGATACCACAGTACCATTTTGATAACATTGAATATAAATATGATCAACAATATTAGAGTACTCATCACTAGATATACATACAGATTTATAATCTAAAGGAATGAGATTACTATTAGTTAATAACAAATTTCTTTGTTTAAAATCATTATGATTTAGTAATTCTTGAATTGAATCTTTTATTAAATTCTGCATTTTCAATTTGATTATTAATTATAAATTAGTTTACGTTATATTTAATTAGTTTTATTAGTTTAATTGAGTTTTTTAATTATATATTAAAAACAATTAAGTTTATTACTTACCTATTAAAGTTATGACTTTTTTATGAGTTTTAATCAATTTTATAATTCAAAGGTATATGTCAAAGGTATATGTCAAAGTAACATAAAAATATTTATTTTCTACAAATATTATAAATGAGTTTCAAATCTGAATTAAAACAAATTTATAACGACATTACTTTAACAACGTTTTTAAAATATTTTATTTTAATTGTAATATACGTTGTTATATTAACAACTAATTTATTTGCCGGATTTTTAGTTGATAATCCTCTTCGTGAACATGGAGTTGGTAAATGTTTAGACACACCAGAATCAGAAGAATACAAAGGTTTACCCGATAAATTACACTTTAAAAATAAGAAATTAAATAATATTGCTGAAAAAATTGCTAATAATGTATTAATAATATGTGTATCATTTATGTTCTTAAATTTTATTCCAAACAATGTAAGAAACTTAAGGATAGTATTTTTATTTACAACATTAGTAGTAGTTGGATTCTTAATTAGAGTTATTGCTTTTTCAATAACTGTACCACCACCTCCATTAAAACAAGACGATGAAGAATATGAAAACATTTTTGTAAAAGTTATAAAAGAAGGTGATCCTAGAGCAACAACAAGTGATTTTATGTTCAGTGGTCATTCTTTCTTTATTATATTGTCTTTACTGTTTGTATGGAATTATAGAAAAATAACTCCATTATACGGATTTTCTAGTAAATTATTTAAATTAATATTCTTGTTATTATTTATTGCTGCTATTATTGCTATACCATCTATTAGTATGTCTAGATTACACTATAGTAGTGATGTAGTAATTGGAGTATCTACAGCTATTTTACTGTTCTTATCAAAAAATAATTTTGCTATGAAATTAGATTATCATGATTTAGTTTAAATATTAATAATTAGCAATTTAGCAATTTAGAAACTTAGCAACTTAGCAACTTAGCAACTTAGCAACTTAGCAATTTAGCAATTTAGCAACTTAGCAACTTAGCAATTTAGCAACTTAGCAACTTAGCAACTTAGCAATTTAGCAATTTAGCAACTTAGCAAATTTTATTTATTTTTATACCACTTTGTTTAATTAAACTGTCCACCAATGGATCATTTTTATAATCTTCATTATATTTTATTTCTGTAATTCCAGCTGATATAATAATTTTAATACAATTAATACATGGATAATGTGTAATATAAGCAGTTGATCCATTTGTTAATATGCCTCTTCTAGCACAATCTGCAATAGCGTTTTGTTCAGCATGAACTGTGTTTTGTTCATGACCATCTCTAACAGAACTAATATGTGGACATTTTGATATAAATCCATTGTAACCTACACTTATAACTCTTGTATCTTTAACAAGAACACATCCTACATGTAAACGATGACATGAAGATCTAGATGCGATTAAAAAAGCCATTGACATAAAATAAGAATCCCAGTCAATTCTTTGTTCCCATTTTTTTGTTGTAGATTTTATTGAGTTTATGTAAGTATTCTCGTTTGAATCATTTTTATTATTAGAGTTCATTATATATTTATTTTGATTATTATTACAAGTTTTATGATAATTTTTAAAACTCATTTTTTTATGAATAATATAAATTTATTATTTAAAAATTAAAAACAATTTTAAAAATCTATAAATTAATTAATGATCAATTATTTAGGTATTTATATAAAGGTTATCTACGTTTGCCATAATTAACAATTTTAGGATAGAATAAATAACAATTACCTAAAAAGTATTTATATTTACAATAAAAACTATTCTTTTTTTGATAATAATAGTTATATTTTTTTCTATCATAATTTTGGTAATGATAATAATCACAAAGATTACATATTTCTAAATATCTAACTTCATATTCATTATGTAAATTTGGAAATTTAAAAAAAATATTTTTATCATTAAAATAATCATATTTATTTTTATTATAATTGATATTATCTTCATCTTTGTCTTTCTTCTTTTCTTCTTTATCTATATTTTTTAATTCATTATCATTATCATTAATCAAATCTAGTTGTGTAATATTATATTTCTTCTTTTTACCATTTAATTTCTGTTCTTCTTTTAATTTAGTCAATTTATTTTCAGTTAGTTTAATTTCTTTATCAATAGTTGATAAATCATTCATAGTTCCATATTTATTATTATATTTTGAGTAGTGACTTAAATTATTATATTTTTTATCATATTTTTTGCTTTGTTCTTTACTATATTCTTTACTATAATCTTTACTATACACCTGACTATACTCTTTATTATCATATTTATCTTCATTAGATTCTGGAGTGAAAACATCATTTTCTAACTCAGGTTCTTGCTGATTTGTAAAATTATCTACTTTATGACTAGGTTTACTATATTTAATTGCAGGTAATTTAGATATTTTAGATGATCTAGAATTATTATTTATTTTATAACCAACGTTATCATATTCCCTTTCAGTCTTATCATTTACTCCTACATATTCGTATTCATGATTGTATTTATTACAGGGTTTTTCTTCGTTTAAAAAATTAATTTTACTATTTGGTGATAACACTGGCAATTGTCTAAGATTATGACTATTGATATTTTTGGGTTTACTATTCCCAAAAAATTTTTTTAATTTATTCATACTGAATAATTAAATTAACTAAATATTTTATTTTTAATAATAAAAAATAAAAAATAAAAAATAAAAAATAAAAAATAAAAAATAAAAAATAAAAAATAAAAAATAAAGAATAAAAACTGTATTGAATGAATAAAAAATATAATAAAATTATTATTTACCAACACTTTGACCATGTGGGAAACCAGATATTCCTCTAGCCAAATTAAACATCCATGAATATTGATTCTTTTCAGATTCTAATCTATTAACACTCGGATTTTGATATGGTTGATAAGCTATTTCTTGATCATAATTTTTTATACCTCTACATCTTTCTGTTTCACAATCACTATATTTAATACCATTACAATCCCATTTTTTAGATAAATTTCTACAAGGGAAGTTATTTGTTTCATCATTACATTCATGAATACTTAATGGTAAAATCCATTCTTTAAATTCAGGTGGTGTTGGTACAGATTTATGTTGTGGTTTTAAAAGCTTTGAGAACTCTAATTTTGAACTATTAAGTCCCATGATATGATAATTATTTTTAAGATTATCATCTGTAATTAGTAAAGAAGATGTATTGGCCTCATTAGGATGAGTATCAAATACTTTTTCTGGTAAATTAATGGCATTACTTAAATTTAAAGTTTCTACAGTAACATTTTTTGTTGGTCTATCAAGTTTTACAATAACTATCATTCTTTTAGTGCTTCTTGAATCTAATTCATGTACAAAGAAATCTACAACATATCTTACTTGATTATTGGGTAATAATTCAGTATTAACATTATCTAATCCGTTTAAATAGTATCTCATACCAGTTTGTTTATTGATTTCAACCATAACTTGTTTTAAAATAGAAATAACTTCATTATGTGTTTCATCATCTAATAACCAGTTTTCTCTACTTTTAGAATCAATACCTTGAAATAATCCATTAATTCTTCTTTTATAATTACCAAACTTTTCTTTTAAATTATGCATAGCTAAGTATACAACTAAAATACTGAATACTAATATGACTATCAAAATATTATTTTTATCTATTTTACTAGTGTTCATCTCTTTATAAAAAAAACAGAAAATAATTCTTACTAAATTAAAACATATAATTAATTATAATTATTTTATTAATTCAAATTTTATTCAAATTTTATTCAAATTTTATTTGTAAGTAAATAGAAATTAAAATTGATAATTAATACAATTTAAGTGTAAATAAGTATAGTTTAAATAATGGGACTAAAGAAACTACAGTATAATTATTTAGAAAAGGTTATATTTGATCTAAGTGAACTAGACATTGACGATAATAATTATCAACCATTACAATTATTTCATATTACTCATAGTCAAAATATTAATTGGATTACTAGGGAATATAAATATCGACAAAGTATTAAAAAAGTAATGATTAATATGACATATTATCCAAAATCACTATATATTCTAAATCAAAATTTATTAGAACAAAATGGAATACATATGAATGATTATAAATTATTGAAAACACAAATATTAAACTTAATTAGTTATGAATATAAAATAAATGATACAGATCTTCAAAGTATTGTTATTGCACCAATATTATCATCAAGAAGATATCCAATAATAGGATTATTTATATTGAATAATCAAAAACTATTACAAAAACTTACAACTAATCTAGACAATAGTAAAGTGTACACTCTTATATCTAATTTTGAAACCAATAATGAAACCAATAATGAAACCAATAATGATATAAATAATGGAATCAATAAGTATTCAATTATAAAAGATATTAAATTCACTGATCAAGTTGGAAATAATTTAGTTAAAATACATGATAATACAATAGTAGATATGAATTTTATTAAATTACCAATAAGTTTATTAGTAAAGAATGTATCTACATATTTTCCAAAACTAAATCCAATCTTAGTTCAAAACTATATATATGCTTTTAAAAGTAAATTTAAGACAAAAAGTTAATCACAATATAAAAAATTAATTAATTGAATTTTCAAAATCATTTAAATCTAAATCTAAAGCTGATCCAATATCACTATCTGCTACACTTAATGTATCAGACCTATAATTCGTATCTTTTTTTATAGATGTTGATATATTTTGATTAGAATTATTCATATTTTGATTAGAATTATTATTTTGACTATCTATTCTGGTGAATCCTTCTGGTTTCATATCTTGTGCTTGAGAAGCTAATCTATTTCTTAAATCCATAACATTTGTGGAATTTACCTGATTATTATTTACAACAGACTGATTGTTATTTAATACTGGTTGATTATTATTATTTTTATTTAATCTCTTTATAGGAGTTGAATAATTTCCTGATGATACAGAATTAATATTAGTATTATTATTATCACTTACAATATTATTATTATTATTATCACTTACAATATCATTATTATTATTATCACTTACAATATTATTATTTATGTTAACATTTTGATCATTATTATTATTATTAACTTTTTGATTACTATTTATGTCTGATTCCATAACTATTTTTTCATTGTTAGATGGAAATGATATAACAGGATCTTGCTTTGTCATTTTAATTTCATTATTTTGATTTAATACTTTATTAATTTCATCTTTAAATGGTTTTAAAATATCGTTAAGTTCAATATTATTATTACCTTCTACTATACCATTAGTAGATAAAGTACTGCCACTTATGAATAGATAAATAAATGTAGATAGATCTATAGACAATATAGTCCAAAAATAATTATCTTTAAATATTCTTAGACTTTCTATATCTGAGAACATCATGATTATATGAATTGCTAAATAAAGAAGTGAACCATATAATAAATTGTAAAATAATTTATTTTTTTTAATAATAGTACTATGATGAAACAAAATATAAAACATTCTTATAAATTTACTATCTAGACATAAAAAATAAAAGAAATTCAAACTTATATTAAAAAAAAATTTTAATTAAAAATATTCTAATTAAAAGCATTATTAAAAAGTTAATTTTTTGTGTTTGTATTTTTAAATAATTAGAATTAGAACTAACTATATAATTTACCGTTATCAATACGATTTGTGTTTGTAATTGCTGATTCCCTCATAGTTTTAATGTCCATAATATTTTCTAGAGCATCATCAGGATTATCCATATACTTAAATAAATATTGTTGAAGTAAACTAGTAGGAATTTCTACATTCAAACTCTTATATTCATCTAAAAATTTAGTCATTTTATCTTCATCGAAAGAACCTTCCATAAAGACACGATACATTTCTCTTACTTGTTGTACTCTAATATTGTCAAATTTCATAATGTAATCTACCCTACCAGGTCGAATCAAAGCTGAATCCAAATTAGATTTAAAGTTCGTAGTAATAAATGCAATTAGTCCATTTTTTGTCATAATTCCATCAAGACTATTAAGAAGTCCTGAAATAGTAATACAATTCCTACCATTATCTCCCACCTTTCTTTCTACAAAAATACCGTCAATATCCTCAATAACTAGAAAACATTTTTTAGGTAGATTTTTAATAGCTTGAATTAGTCTAATATCTGTCATCTTAGGATCAAGAGACAAAATAGCAATATCATGATTATGTTTACTGGCAAGAGCCGTAATTAAACTAGTTTTACCAGCACCAGGTACCCCTTCAAATAAATATACTCGTTTGTATGGAATTCCTGCCCGAGTATACCTAAGCTTAGTAGATGTTTTCATAAAACTGTCAAGATCTGATTCAATTCCCTTTTTCTGTTTTTTAGGAAGATAAATATATTTTAGATCCCTTTTTTGTCTAGAATCAATTCGTTCCCAATAAGCATCTTCATTGCTATAAATAGTAAAATTTTTTGAAGTATCTTCAATATCTCTATAATACCGAGTATAATAATTATTTGCTTCTTTAAATAAGTGTTCTAGTTTATTAATATCATTAAATCGTAGTGTAAAAATATGATATTCTTGAGGACATTCTCCAGCAATATCACCAAGTCTAGTAATACTAAAAGCATAATCATCATCATCATATTTAAAACTAATAAATGTTGGATTGATATTCAAGAAGTAATGCATAATTTCTCCTTCATCTTCAATAGTTCGCAAACCTTTACAAGCGAAATTAATGTTTTCTAATTTATCAACTTCAAATTTATCAGTTTTTAGTTTTTTACCTTTAATTAGATCACTAAAATTATTACCAATAAAGTAGGTAATAATTTCATAATCTCTATTTTTAGATGTATTAAAAGTAACGGAGTATCTAAGTGAACATTCTTCACCATTACCATTACCATTACCATCACCATCACCATTACCATCACCATCACCATCACCATCACTAAGCATTTTAGGTTCTGTTTTAACCTTCTTAATCGACATATTGTGTACTGACATTGTAGCCATCTTAAATTATTTAATAATTTCTAAAAATTAATTACTGATTGTAAAAATAAAAAAATCAATTTTATTACCAATTAATAAATAGTAAAAATAGTAAAGATAGTAAAAATAGTAAAAATAGTAAAAATAGTAAAAATAGTAAAAATAGTAAAAATATCAAACATATTAAAGTTCTGTTGTATTATAAATCAATTAATAAATTTTATATTTTCTAATCTATATATATTAAAAATTAACATATTTCATCATATTATCTACAGTTAAGAAATTTAAGAAATTAGTATTTTTATTACTATCACTTTGATTTTCCGTAATTTCACTAGTAATATTTTCTTTTTTATTTTCACAAGTTACTTTATTTTTATTTTCAGTCTTTTTCATTCTTTCAAAATACATCAAATTGATAATAAATGGAGAATTCATTTTAAATTATTTTAAGTATAATAATATTGTAAATTTATGAATAAATGATATAATAATGAAAATAATCAATTTTGAACTACTATATCTCTAATAATTTTTTGAGAAATACTAATATTTTGTTTTTTTAATTCAATTTGTATTTTTTTAGGTGTTTTACCATTTTTTTTATATTTTGAAATTTGTGTTTTTATATTATCGGTGACTTGATTTAAATGATTTATAACTTGTAATTCAACTGCTTCATGATATGGCGGAGGACTACTTAGCGTATCATTATTACTGTTACTGTTACTATTATTATTATTATTATTTAATTTATTGAATTTTAAAGAAATACCGTCACTAGTTTGTATATAACCTTTTATTTCTAATTTAATGGGTACATTATGAACATCTTGATGACATTCTTTACATAAAGATACTAGATTCCATTTATTGTTTTTATGAAAAATGCCTTCACCTACATTTGAAATAATTCCCATAGAATTAGCCTCACACTGTTGATTAATATGATGAACATCTTCAGCAATAGTTCCATCTTGGCATACTTCACATAATGTCATTATTTTTTCAGAATTATATTTTGATGTTTTAACTTCTACGTTATATATATCTTTTTTAACACTCATACCATGTCTAATGTTTTCTGCCATTTCAATAAATTCTGAATCCATATCCATCGATTTACATACTAAAATACCATATGATTTTGGACCATTTCCATCTTGTAATTTTCTAGTATAAACCAGTTTATCTGGATTATTAGGATCTCTTTCTACTAGTAAGTGTTTCAATTTGATATTATCAAGTTTCTTTATTTCTGGCATATCAGCTAAGAAATGTAAATGAGTAGCAAATATAAAATTACTTTGACGTCTAGATAATACATTTACTCCTGAGGCTACTAAAGCAGTAGCATCTTGGGTTTCAGTTCCACTACATAATTCGTCTCCAAGAATTATACTGTTTTTATCTGCAAACCTTAAAATAACTTTCATCTCACTCATTTCTACTTGAAAACTACTTAATCCAGCATATAAATTATCATTATTCTTAATTCTGGTAAATAGATAATTATATGGGTAATACTCAAATGAAGAACATGGTACATACATACCAGCTTGTGCCATAATAATATTAATACCAACAGATTTCATACAAGAAGATTTACCTACAGCATTAATACCAAATAAAAGAATACCATCTTGTAATTCTTTATCAGAAATTTTATTACCATTTTTATCATATTCCTTACCCAAACAGATATCATTTGGAATATATTGCGTAGATTGATGAATCTTTTCAATAATTGGATGACGCATATCTTTTGCATCTACAAAACTTCTTTCTGATTCAACAATCTTAGGTCTAACATAACCATTATTAATAGAATTATAAACAATTGACTGCAGAACATCAGTTTCAGCAATAAATATTGTAATATCTTTAACATCAGATTGATACTCTTTAACTACCTTCTGACACCAGTTTTTGAAATATTTCTTAGTTAAATTAATTAATTTTTCAACATTAGCCTTTAAACTACCACTACTAATTTTTAATTGAGGCACGTCAATTTGAAATTTAGATTCTTTCATTTTTTTAAAAGAGATACATGATTTATCAATAGTGTATTTACCAATACTAATCTTCTTTTTTTGATTAAAATACTTTTCTAGCATATCTTTACGAGAAGTATTAGTGTGTAGATGTAATCCTAGTTTAGCATTATCTGATTTAATAATCACTTGTTTTTCATCATTTTTTTTATAATCAGATACAAGTATTTTTGATAATTGATAAATTAATTCATCTACAAAATTACGATCAGTATCAATATCATTTTGAAGTTGATCTAATTCACTAAATACTCCTGGTTTAAAAATATTATTTTCTAATTCAACCCATATTCTAGGACAATTTTCATGTATTAAAGTATTATTGACTTCATTAATAAATTTTTTAATTTGATTAAGTGTATTTTTTTTAGGCAATAATTCATTTAATTTATTATTATTATTGTTATTGTTATTATTGTTACTACTTTTATTACTACCATTAATTAGTTGTTTTAGATAAACTTCTAGGTCTAGACCAAAGTTTAAAGATTCTACTAATGGTGATACTTCAAAAGGGTTTATTTTTTGAATTACAAATTTTCTAAAATAATTATCAACATTTTTTATTTGAGTCAAAATATCTCTAATTCTGTATAATGGACTTCCAAATTTATCAGTAGAATTGATAGAATATTTTTCCTCTAATGACATTAATTCATGATTTAATTGATATCTAGATTCTAATTTTTCTGAGTCAGTAATAGGATTTGATAACCTTTCTTTGAATAGATGACACCCCATAGTAGTTTTACATCTATTTAGTAATTGATATAAACAGACTCTCTTACCCATACCTGATTCAAAATTATTATCAACATCTTTTTTCATAACATCAATAATATCGAGTTGTTCTAAGCAATTATTAGCTAACATCAGAAAATCAGAATTATTTTTGATAATTTCAGGTTTATTTAGTCTTTGAATAACATTTTTATCATGCTTTTGAATATATTCAAGTAATACACACAAAGCATTTCTACTGGTCATTAAATTTATATCATCTAATTCCAATTGTTGTAAAATACTAGTGATACCTTTATGTTTTACATAAATAGTTTCTAATAGTTCTCTTTGATAAGATCCTTTTTCAAATTTAATGTCCATTTCATTTCTGAAAATTTTATGATTAAATTTAAATAAGTGTAAAGCATCAACTAATTCTTGATCTGTAATATCTAAATTGAGACAATGAATTAATAGTTCAGCAGGTTTTTTAATAGTTAAGAACTTTAGAATTTCATCAAACGGAATAGCAGTATCATTTATGTTATAAGTACCAATATCAAATACACCGTTATTTCCAGTTAATGAATCTAAAAAAGATATTCCTACACTGATTTTATCTTTAGATTTACCATAAGTATTCTTCTTTTGTTCAAATTTACTACTTATTTGTTCTAAAATAATAGTCATACATACATTTGTAGAGTCACTAGAATCAATGTTAATTCCAGGACTATAAATAGCTGTTTCTACTCTATCATAACTATTTGTATTACCACGTTTAACCTGTTCATAGATAACAATTGTCCATCCAAATCTTTCTACAATAGTTTGTAAATATTTTTGAATATTAGCTTCTGGAACACCAGCCATATACAATTTACCATCAGTTACCTTAGTTTCTTTAGCAGCTACTTTTAAATTGAGCAGGTCTGACATTTCCCATAAATTTCCAATTCTAGTACCATCATTTTTAATTATACCATACATTTCATAAAAACTTCCTACCTGCATAACTAAACCTAATTTATCTTTTTGAAATTTTTCTTTATTTTCTTGTAGAATATCCATATAGGCTTCTCCTACTGATTTTTTAGCAAATTTATCTTTTGAAGTTGTCATTATGATTTATTATTCAATAAAATGAGATTATTTAATCTTGGTTAAAACTTAGTTTTTATTAACTTTAGAGTCTAGATTATAATTAAATTAATATATTAATAAATTATTTAAAACTGGTTTAAAAAATGAGTATTTGGTTTATGTTCAAAATACTCATTTAGTTTATATTTAAAATTTTTATTATTTTTTTATTATAACAATGGAATATTTATATTATGGTCATAGTTTAAATTTAATTAAAAAAAGAGAATTAGCTAATATTGAAGAGAATAATAAAAAAAATACAAATATAAGTACTAATTCAAATACAAATACAAATACAAATACAAATAATAGTAATGATATTAGTAATGTAGTTATAGATAGAGTTGAATATGTAAAAAGTATTAAATATAATATGTAAAATAAAATATTTTTAGGTTTTAGGTTTTAGGTTTTAGGTTTTAGGTTTTAGGTTTTAGGTTTTTAGTTTTTTCTAAAATTTTAATAGTATTTATTAATTCCTTACTGCTAATTTGTTGATTATAAATATTTTTAAACAAATTAAAATATTTATCTTTTTGATGACTTTTTATTGTTTTACATTTATTATAAATTATTTCCATTAAAAAATTAATATCATCTAGTTTAGAATCAATTATATAGTCATTATCATATGCTAAATCCCAATCTATAATACCAAACTCTTTTTTTTGATTAGACCAAACTATACTACCCAAATGAAGATCATATATATTGTATTTGTATTCATTATATGATCTTAGAATATTTAAAAGTTTAATTAACATTTTTTTATCAAATTTACTATCAAATATTAATTTTTTTAATGAAGAATCATATCTTTCAATTACATAATAATCATCACCATGATCAATAATTTTAGGACTATATTTAAAATTATTATTTATATTTACTTGATCTTTTATTGGAGTTTGTAAAATAGTATGTGCTTTTTTATATAAAAATTTTTTAGTAGTATCTATACTATTAATATCCTTATTTATTATTTTTTTATTAATTTTAGAAATATCTTTAATTTTATTAATTTCATATACACTAGTTTTATTACCCTTATAAATTATTTCACCTAATTCATATTTATTTGAAATTTTATTTGGAATCTTATTTGAATTCTTATTTGAATTCCTATTTGAATTCCTATTTGAATTCCTATTATTATTATTTTTATAATTTTCTAAATAGTTATCTACATACAAATAAATTATTATTATTGATATTAATATCAATAAAATATTAATTAAATTATTGTGTTTCATTTATAATATTTATAGAAAAAATAAATTAATATTATCTATACAAAAACAAAATAATTAATTATGAAAATATTGTTTTTGATAACAAAAAAAAATATCTGCGTATAATATAAAAATGGGATTTTATGAAATTGGAAATGGATGTGACTCATGTGCTACTGTAGGAGCACCACCATCACAAAATTATAATGGAAATACTAACGGTTTGATGTCAACTGTTCCTGTAAGTGGAGCTGTTAATGTACCAGTAGTTCAAGCAACACAAGTTGTGCAACAACAACCACAGGTTGTCCAACAATCAACAACAGTTCAACCAAATGTAGAACCAAAACAAGTTGTTCAATCAATGAATAATAAAGTAAATGGATTTTCTAATACACCACAATTAAACGTTAATTTACCATCAAGTATGTTTTACTTAAATTTAGGTTTAGTTGTATTAAGTGCATTAGCCACTAACGAATGTATCAAATACTTTATTAATAAATCAATCCAAGTAAATGATGGTAATCCACTTTACTTTGTTGGTTATGCATTATTAGCAGCACTTTTAACATTTGCTGTTCATTCATATGCTACTAAAAAATAAAATATTATCAATAAAAATAAGATTATTAATATTACAAATACAATTATTAATAAAATTTATTTATCCTTTTTATGTTTTTCTTCAATATTTTCAATTTGATTTTTTAATTCAAATAATTTAGTTTTTACATCAGGAATATCATAATTTTGAGCTAAATAAGATCCGGTAATAATACCAGCTATAAAACTAAGTAATTGACCCATATCACTATGACTTAATATATAAATAGGTAAAATATAAAACATATTTTTTGGAAAAGAATTAAAATTTAGTACAGATGTCATATAATATATTAAACCTAAAAAGTTTTAAAATAAAAAGTTTTACTTTACAATTATATTAAATTTTATTTATATATATTAAAATGGAACTAACTAATATTAGAAATATTAGTAATTTTAATGATACGAGAACTAAAAAATTAACAAAAAAAATTAATAGAAAACTTTCAGGAGATATCAACAAAATAAACGAAGAATATACTAATGTAAAAACAGAAAGAATAATTACAGAATATATTAAAGAACAATGTCATCATCAAAATATTAATAATGCTATAATAATTTTACCTGAAAGTATAAATATTGAGTTATTAAAAACTAATGATAATATTGAAATACAACATTATAGAGAAGTAACTGATACAGATAATAAAATACAATGCCTACAAATAAAAATAAAAAACAATTTACAAGGTTTAATAAAAAATGATTATAGTGATAATTCTAATCATGATAATTCTAATCATGATAATTCTAATCATGATTATTCAGACCATCATGACATTGATTATAATAATTATATTAATGTTAAAAAACAAAATATTAAAAAGAATGTTAATACCAAAATATATTCTTCTATTAAAGAATATTGTCAATTATTAAATAAAATTATTGATAATAATAATGATCAATGGGATTGGAGTAATAAGATATTTTTATCAAGTTTAAGTCATCAGATTAAAACTCCTTTAACAGGAATATTGGCAGGTATTGAAATTATTGATAGTTTAAACAAAGATAATCAAGAAAGTCAATCAGTCATTAAACACTTATATCAATCTTGTTTGGAATTATCAACCTATATTGGTGAAATTACTGCATTTTATTTATTAAAGCAAAATAAAATTAAATTAGATTTATCATGGAATTTTATACATTTAGTTATAGATGAAGTGATTGAGATGTTTACTCCTGATTTCAAAAAACATAATATTAGAATCAATATTGATTATAACTTTAATTCTAATAAAAAAATGTTTTATTATGATTATTTAAAATTAAAACAAATTTTTAATAAACTTATAAAAAATAGCATCAAATTTTCTCTAAATGGTCAAATAAAAATATATGTACAATTAAGTAGCAGTAATGATAATATTAACATAAGCATTATGGATACTGGTATAAAAATACCAGATGAAGAAAGGAATAAAATATTTAAACCCTTTTATCAAGTAAATGAACAATGGATGACAACACAAGAAGGGTTAGGTCTTGGATTAACTATTTGTAAAGAAATTATAAATATGATGGGTGGAGATATTTATATTGGTAATACAGACGATTCAATATTTAAAACTAATATAGAATTCTATATACCATTAGATTCAAAAGATAGAAGAAGGAGATTACCAATAATACCTACATCAATTAATCAACCCCAACAAAAAATCTTTAATAATTCTAGGAATAGTCTAGAATCTAAGAATAGTTTAGAATCTAGGAATAGTCTAGAATCTAAGAATAGTTTAGAATCTAGGAATAGTTTAGAATCTAAGAATAGTTTAGAATCTAGGAATAGTCTAGAATCTAAGAATAGTTTAGAATCTAGGAATAGTTTAGAATCTAGAAATAGTGTAGAATATAATATATTAAGTAAATTTCAAAAGGTTTTAATTATTGAAGATAATGCAATAAATAATAACTTAATTAGTTTAATGTTAAAAAAATTTATTCCAAATATTAGAGAAATTAATCAGATTACAGATTCAAGATTAGCAGTTGAAAATATTATTAATAATAATTATCAATTGATTTTATTAGATCTAAAAATGCCTATTATTAGTGGATTTGATATTTTAGACCAATTAGAGAAATTAAATTTTTTTCAAAATAATAAAAATACTAAAATAATTATTATAACTGCATTATTACAACACGATATAAATGATCTGATCCAAAAATATAAAAATTTACAAATATTATATAAACCTATTAATATTACTAAACTAAAAGAAAAAATTATAGACAATGAAGATTAGTTAATATTTTATCTTTTACATACTTATTTGGATCAATAGTAACAATATTAGAATTATTTAAATTTATATTAGAATTATCTAAAGTTGTATTAAATTTATCTAAATTTATATCTATTTTAGTTTCTTGATTCATCTTTTTAATACTGTTGTCATAATCAATCTTATAATTTTCAAAATTATTATCAGAACTAGAATTGGAACTATTACTATTAGTTTTACTTTTACTTAAAGGTAAATAATTATTTAATGAAGTTAAATTATCATTAGTAATATCAGTAATGTTATTAGTATAATTAGTATTATAATTAATAGTATCATTAGATGTATCATTATTATAAACCATAGTATTTAATGGAATAGGAGCATTATTACCATCATTATTAAAAACAGTTCCGTCAATTTCTATTGTTTGATTTTTTAAATAACTGTATAAAATAGATTTACTCATGATATCAAGCACTTCATTATTTTCTATAGCCTTTTTTAATTTTCTTTTAATAAAAGCTGGAATAACAGGAGTATCAGTAACTAAATTTTTCTTATTTTCTTTAATTTTTTTAATAATTTTATTTGGACACTCTCTTTCGCATCTATCTAAATATAATTGTTCCTCTATTTCAAGAATTAAAATTCTATTAGTTTTAATATTTTGTTCAAACTTACTAATTTTACTGTCTAGACTTAAAAACTCTTTTAAAGATTGTAAAAAAGTACCTAATGCTAATATACACCCTATTGCTAATAAAGGGGAAATAATCATTTCTTCTTTATTATTTATACAACTAAATGAACTTGTATCATTGTCATCTGTATCATCGTTTTTAACAAGTTCATTTGAATCATAATCATGAATATTAGATAAAATGGTAGTACTAGATATTGCTGAAATTAGAATACATGGAATACTAATAGCTCTATTTAATAAACAATAGAAACTAATTGCTTTATTACTTAACCAAATATGAACATTAGATTCCTCTTTCCAAAATTTAAGCAAATTTTCTTTTTCGTTATTCCATATTTTTGACATTTATTACACTAAATAATATAATTTAATATTTTTTAAAGTTAAAATTACAAAAAGTAAAATTACAAAAGTAAAACTATATAAATTTAAATATCCCAACTGACTGGTAAACCATATTTACAAGCAATGAAACCATTTTGCATATAAATATTATAAATATCGTTAGCTAATCCTAATAAAGCTAACCATGAAACTACGAAATTCATTTTATTACCTGGTAAGAATCCTCCGAACTTACCAAAAACATACTTATCTAGATATGTTGTGATTTTTATATTAACTTCTCCTGCGGCTAACATAAATTGAATAAATATTAGAATATCCAATACTAAAATAAAGTAATGGAAAAATAATCTGTATTTCTTTGGTAACAAATAACTAGGAGGTGGATTTAAACTACCAGTATCTTCTACAATACTAGATGATATAGTGAATTGAGTGTAAACAGCTAATATAATTATAAATAATGGTAAATACCAATAACCTGTAAATTTGTTAGTAAATGGTATAGTATACCATAAAGCCAAGAATGTAAACATATAGTTAAATGCATTGACGACAGCTAATATGTAATAATGCCATTTCATATTTACTCCTAAAAATGATTTATTACCACTAAATCTGACTGGTTCTTGAATAAATAAAAATACTGTAAATACAATTGCTAATAAGTAAAAGAACCATCTTATATCTGGTTCTTCTAAAAATTTCAATAATGATTTATAAATATATTCTAATGATATCATTAATTGTTCCTTTAATAAAAAGTCATAAAAAAAATAATAATAAATTTTAATTATGATATTATAATTATAAAAAATCTATTAAAAATATAAAAAGAATGGTATCAACAGTTTCAAATAATATAATAAATAGTAAAGGAGCAAGTTTCATTCAACAAATAGTAAATTTTATAACTGAATATAGTTTTTTAACTATTATAGTAATTTTTGGTTTACTAGTTTTTATTAGTATTTTTACAACAATATTCTACAGAAATATACCTAATAGTAGGGAAAATACAGGCACATTTGATAGCGTTTATATATTAGTATTTACTTTGATATTCGTTACAATTATTTTCAAATTTATGGGAGCAGAAACTATTATCTATGGTAAAAAATTTGATCTAGGTTTAGGTATATATTTAGGGATTATTTTCTTTATTGCTTTTGTGATGGGAGGATAATTACTTTAATCTGGATTAGTTCTATTATTTAATCTATTTTTAATTTTAATTTTTCCATTTGTTATATTTTGAGGATCATCAATAATATTTTTTTTCATTTCAGTAATAACCTTTTGAATTTTATCTTGATCTTTAATTAATTTACTAATATTGGTAATAATACCTTTTGGAATACGTATATTTGGTGAGTCATCTTTATCAGGTCTATCAGGATCACCGCTAGGTTTTCTAACTAAATATTTTAATAGAAATAATAATAATTCCCCTTGATATTTATATTTATCAAATAGATTTAAAAGGAATGTAAATATTTTAAGTATTTCATCATGTTTTTTTAAATAATAGTATTCTAATTTTTGACAATTTACTAATCTATTTTCAACAATTTTAATATTATCTTTATTTAAAGCAACTTTATCAACATCTTCTAAATGATTATCAAATTTATTATCATCTATTAAAGTATCCAAGGTTTTTGGTTTATCTTCATCACTATCAGATATACCACTGATTTTATTTAAACCAATGAATCCCATATTTGGAACCCTTTGTTCAGATTCTGTATTATCATCTTGTCTATAAATACCTGATTTTAGTTTAAAACTTTTATTAGCATAATCTGAACTCTCTAATTGTAAATAAGAATCATCCTCATCTTGTTGAAGTATATTATATATTTCTGATTTTAATAAATTTAGTTTTTCATATATATTTTTTGCTTGCTCGGTTGCTTCTGCATTTGTATTTCCAATTTTTTTTTTAATTTGAGTTGCTATTTTATCAACATTATTATCAAGCATTTGTAACAAACTAAATGTTGAATCGATGTTATTATTATTAGTATTATTGTTATTATTATTGTTATTATTATTGTTATTATTATTGTTATTATTATTGTTATTGTTATTATTATTGTTATTGTTATTATTATTGTTATTGTTATTATTATTGTTACTACTTTTTTTAGGATAATAAACAAAATTATTTCTAGAACCTCCTATTTTTTGTTTGTATATGTTTGACAATTTTTTATTTTTTAACGTTCTTCGATTAATTCTCATCTTTACTAATTTATTAGATTTTAAAAATTATAATTAAAATATAATAAAAAATAAATTAAATGTAAATTATCTTGATTCTATTGTGTTTATATTTATATTATTATTTTCATTTCTATTATTAGGGATTTTATTATTATTTGAATTAAATCCAGAATTTACAAATTGATCTCTATTTATTACATTAAAAAGTTTTTTTTTTCATGTTAGAGTTTAATGATTTATTATTACCAATTAAACTTTCAATTTGTTCTTTTAGAGTATTATTAAAATGGTTCATATTTTGAGGATGACTAACTACTGGTTGTGTAGGAACTCTTTCCTCTGGTTTTATTATATTTTTTTTTATTAATTCATCCTGCATCATATCTACAGAATTCATAACATATTTTTGATCATCTAACATTTTTTTCATAGTATTATTATTAATTAATTTTGATGTTGATAAAGATTTAACTTTATCTAAATCATCTTTATATTTATTCACCTTGTTATATAATATTTGATAGGCATTGTATACATTCATTAATTCATTGTGTTTATTTAAATAAGCCTTATCCAATCTATTAATATCTATTCCATCATTAGATTCATTATTATTTACTTTATTATTAGATTCATTATTAGATTCATTATTAGATTCATCATTAGATTCATCATTAGATTCATCATTACTAGATTTATTATTATTAGGTCTATTTACTAATTCTATATTATCTACATTAATTATTTTTTTATTTATTTTAGTTCTTTTGTTAGGTAATCTTATTTTTAAGTTCTTTTTACTATTTTTTATATTAGGTGATCTATTTCTGTTAGATTGTAGAATGTTAACATTTGGTAAGTTAGCCTTTTGGATTCTATTGAATCTATTGGATATATTAGATACCTTATTGTAGATATTGTTGTATATGACATTACGTGAACTATCTGGTGAATCAGAATCGGATTGTAATAAACTAATTTGATTATTCCCAGATAATAAAGTTTGGATATTATTGGCAATATCCAATTTATTAGGTTTATTATCAAAAATAATAGATTTTCCATGTGTTCTATTATGTTTTGTATTTTTTTTATTGGATTCATAATTCTGTTGATTATTATTTTCATGAATAGTATTATTATTTAATTTAATAGGAATTCCTGATATATTATTATTTTGATTACATTTTATATTAAAAAACAATCTTTGATGTGTATCAAAATAAGGTTCAATACATTCATTATTAAAATTTTTTAAATTATCTTCATAATTTTGATTATTAATTAAATTTGTTTGATAAATTTTAATTAAATTATTAGAATATTGTTTTTTAACTTCAGAGTCTAGATTGTCATTATTCTTTAAAGAGTTTGTCATTTTTAGTCTATTAACATATATTCGTTCTTGTTGCTTTTTAATTTCATGATGGATATTATTTAATCTTGTAATATAAATTTGATCTTCCTTGGCTTCTTTTAATGGTGCTAGATTATTTTGATATATTTCGTTATATTGTTTATACAGTGGTATTAAAAAAAATAGTAATTGATTCATCTTTGAATCTAAATCACAATGATTTTTATAATATTTTTCAAATTCTTTAGTTGTTAATTTTTTAAAACTTATATTGTCTATCATCATTAACAATAATATAGATTATTTTTTATTTGTTATTACTTATTTTTAATTATAAATTTGATGTCTAGACTATTTAATATAGAATATATTAGATTAGTTTGTTTATTATTCAATTCACGTATGTTTTTAAAACCATATTTCTTCATCAACCATCTTTTTTTCTCATTTGTACCCATTTGTAGGATTAATTTCTTATCATCATTTATCTCAGATGAACTATTTAAAATAAATATAATATTATTATTTAGAATATTATCATCAGGTATAATATTACTACAAGTATCACTTATTGGATTATCAGATTCATAAATTTTATAAACTTGAGAAGTGCTTTTAATTTCAAAGGTTTCACCTGTATTAAAATTAAGATCCTCTAACTTTAGTTCTTTTGTTTGATTTATAATTGGTTTGTTTTTATCAAATTTTAATACTTGATTTCTCTGTAAATCAAAATTTACCCTTTTTTTTGTTTTCTTATTTGAATTATTATCTGAATTAGTTACTACTTTATTTTGATGCTTAGTTAAATTTTTTTTTACAAGTTTTCTAATATCTATGCCCTCATAATTGTATTTTTTTTGTTGACTTTGTTGTTGTACTTGTTGATTACTTTGTTGACTTTGTTGTTTTACTTGTTGATTACTTTGTTGACTATTTTGATTTTTGGTTCTTTCTAATTCTAACTTAAATTTTTGTTCTTCAGAGTGATTAATTTGATCCATTTTTAATTGTTGTAATCTTAATAATTCTAACTCTTTTTTGTCTTGTTCAATTTGTTTTAATATTGCAATTTCCTCTTTACGTTGATGAATTTTTCTTAATTGATTTTTTTTTCTAGTTAATTTTTCCATTTCTTTTCTCTTTTGTTGAAGTAAAAATTCTCTTTTATTTTTTAATGCTTTTAATGATTCTGGTATATCTGAATCTGAATTTTGTTGACTTTGTTGACTTTGTTGACTTTGTTGACTTTGTTGACTTTGTTGACTTTGTTGACTTTGTTGACTTTGTTGACTTTGTTGACTTTGTTGACTATTATTTCTAAATACCTTTATATCATTTCTATTATTAACTAATTCATTAATTCTAGAAATTCGATTAGTATAACTAAGACTATTATTTTGTCCTACCTTTTCTAATTCTTCTTTATATTTATTACTCATTGGTGATATTTTTCTTCTATAATCAGGAGTTTTATTACTTGGTACAAATTTTTTATTAAAAAAATTTTCTATTTCTCTTTGTTTCTTTTTTGTTAATGTTTTAGATTTTTCACCACATACATTGTAATTTAAATCAATGCTAATTGGTTTCAAATTGTTATTGTTATTGTTATTGTTATTGTTATTGTTATTGTTATTGTTATTGTTATTGTTATTGCTTTTACTAATTGTAGGACTTTTTAACATATTAGTTATTGGATTAGGATTATTCATTTGTACTTTAGGTTCTTTAACAATATTACTATTTAATTTGTTACTTGATGAATTATTACTGATAATTGATTTATTATCATTATTAATACTTTTAGATTTACTAACCAAATTATATGTTCTATTAACAGGAGATCTTTTAGGAGATAACCTTTTTGGAATTGAACTATGTGATATTTTTTTATTAGTAGAATTTTCTTCTGGTTTATTAGATTTATTAGGTTCATTATATTTATTTACCTTTTCAGAACTATTGATATTATTTTCTTTTTCTTTAATAATATCTTTTTTTGGTGTATCTCTTTTAAATTCCAATATTGGTTTTACTTCTTTATTTTGTTTAACCACTTCTATTACAGGAGGATTTGGATTTGTTTTTGACTTTTTACTAAAACCTTTTGAACTTAGATTATGTTTATTTAAAACATCTTCAATATCTCCTTTAATCCTTAATTTTTTTTTACTACTCATTTATAGACGTTAACATAATAAAACATTAAAAAAAACTTATCTAGACATAAAATAAAATAAATAAAATTGATAACTTAATTAGATTAAATTTAAAATTATTTTTAATATAGTAATATAAACATGAGCAATAATAATTACTATGCTGTAAAAGTAGGGCACAATCCAGGTATTTATACAAATTGGATGGATTGTAAGAAAAATATTGATGGATTTAGTAGACCAGTTTTTAGAAAATTTGGAACCATAGAAGAAGCCCAGCAATTTATGACAACAAGATCCATAAGTGTAAAAAAAACTAATGTTCAAAAATCTAGTAATAAAAAATCATACTTCAATTCTGAAAGATATTTAGGTAAATATCAAAATCTAATTAAAGGAATGGAATACAATATAGAAGTACCATATACAATTGAAAAATGGAATACATATAATGATGAATTATTTATATTTACAGATGGTAGTTTTAAAAATAATGGTCAAGAATTAAATAGTGGTATTGGAATATTTTTAGGACCAAATTGTATAAATGTAAAGGAACTTTATCATAATAAAACAAATAATCAATGTGAATTAGCTGCAGTAGATATATCTATAAAGATTATAATTAAATATTATAAAAAGGTTTTACTTCTAAAAAAACCAATTAATATTGTATCAGATAGTGAATATACAATAAAAGCCTGTACAGAATGGATTAAAAAGTGGAAAATGAATAATTGGAAAACTGCTAATGGAGGAGATGTAAAAAATAAAGAGTTAATTGAATCTATTGATAATAGTTTTGAAACTATTAGAAAGATTAATTCAAAAGTTCATAAAGAAAATGCTATCATTATTAAATTTATGCATATTAATAGTCATCAAGATCAACCTGATACAGGAACATTTCAACATTTTATTTGGGAAGGAAACTTAATTGCTGATGGTTTAGCAACTGATATTTTATAATTAGTAAAAGGTTTACTTGTTTATCAAACAATTATATTTAAAATTGAAATTCTAATATAAAACTATATTTATTATTTAATTAAAATGGATACAATTGAAGAAAAATATAATGCTATTATGGATGAAATTGCTTCCAATAATAGTAAAATTATTTCTAATATCACTGAAAATAATTTGACTTTTCAAGATAAACTGTCTGAATTAATGTCTTATATAGATAATACTCTATCAGATACAAAAAGACTAGTATCTGTACAAGATGAAAAAATTAAAGATTTATCAACTAAACTAGATATTAATAAATTTGAAGAATCTAATTTTAATAAAGTATCAGTTCTAAAAAATCAGGATAAACAAATCAGAGAACTTAATATTAAAGTTGAAGAATTAGAATCTAAGAATCAATTTCTTCAAAATAAGATTGATGAAATGGATAAACTTAATAATAAATCTGATAAACCTAAATCAACAAAGAGAAAAGGTAGAGCAAAGAAACCAAAATCTGAACCTACAACACCTGAACCTACAACTCCAGAACCAGAACCAGAACCAGAACCTGAACCTGAACCTGAACCTGAACCTGAACCTGAACCAGAACCTGAACCAGAACCTGAACCAGAACATGAACCAGAACCTGAACCTGAACCTGAACCAGAACCAGAACCAGAACCTGAACCTGAACCAGAACCAGAACCTGAACCTGAACCAGAACATGAACCAGAACCAGAACCAGAACCTGAACCTGAACCAGAACATGAACCTGAACCAGAACCTGAACCTGAAAAGAAAAAAAAGAAGAAGAAAAAAAAAGTTATTGAAATTGATGTAAATTCTTCAATTCCATCAATAGATGATATAGATGTAATTGAAGTAAAAGATGTAACTTACTATATTAATAGGGATAACAATTATGTTTATCAAGTTGTTGATAATGAAAATGAAGATATAGGAATTATACTAGGTTTATATGATGAAAATAAGAATAAAATTCATTTTATTGAATAATTGTGTTATTAAAATTAAAAATTTATAAATTATATAAAAATTAATATTTTTTTTAGTGATTTTAAATATTAAATATTTATTTTTTAATTGTTTTTCTTTTTACTACTAAAAATGATACTATTAATACAACAGTAACTATAACAGATAATCCAATCAATAAATTTTTCATAATAGTTGACTTTGAAGGTATATTACCAGCCCTTTCTTCTGATTCAATTCTATCAGTGTAATCTTTATTAGCAGCAAAAATAAATTTTTTAGCTTCTTCATCTAAAATTTGATTACTTTTTAAATAATCTAAAGTTCTTTGTATTTCATCACTAGTAATATCATGCTCTTGTAAAATTTTTTCAATTTGCTCTGGGGTAACTTTATGTAATTCAGAATCTTTAGGTAATCTTTTTAAACTTTTACTGTATTCATCATAATGGTACATTTTTTCTAATTCAGGATCTTTCATTAAAACTGGTTTTCTTTCAACATAATTTGCCATAATTTTGTCTTCATTTTCCCTATTGACATGTTCTAAGTCTTTAGCTCTAATTAATTCTTGTTGTTTTGATTCTATTTTTTTTAAATTTTGATTCCTCTTTTCTTGTGCTTCATAGGATGTATCTTGATTTTTATGTCTTTCTAACTCCATATGGAACAAAGTGAGTTCTTCTGGAGTATCAATATTATTTAAATCTAGATCATTAATATTTTGAAACTTTTCTGTTAAATCATCTATTGTTTTCATATTTGAAATTACACTATTTTTAACTGATATAAGTTGACTGTTTGTTAATCTAGTTGATAAATCTTTAGGCAATTTTGTTCTAACTTGAGAAATAATTTTACTTATAGTATCTACATCAAATTTTGAACTGTTTTGAGTAATTAATTTAACTACTATAAGATTTTCTGATAAAGATAAATCAGATCTAGTAATTTTATTTAAAGCAACAATTAATAATATTAGAGAATCAGTAATTTTCATATTAATAACTCTCAAGTGTTTAGCAATAACCATTCTAATTACTGAATCTTCATCAAGTGTATTTAATTCAGGACTTTTTTCATAAACGAAATCTAAATATTCACTAACCTTATCTAAGTCATTTCCTATTTTAAATAACATTTTTTTTGGTATTTTATTCGTAGAATTAATAATTAAATTCATTTTACTTTCAACTGATACTTGGGTACTTGAATTCATTCTATATTATAATTAACAAATATATTTTTTGTTTATTAAAAATTAATAAAAAAAAATTAATTAAATATTTAAAATTAAGCAGGTTCAAAAGGAGGCATGTCTGCTTATATATCATCTCCGCTATCACTATCATCAACAATTGTTACATTGTTTTCATAATTATGATTTACATTGACAATTGGTTTTATGTCTTCCTCTTTATTTACATCATCCTGTTTAAATAAATCTCTTAAATCTTGATTACAATTAGGGCACTTAACATTATCTTTAAACCATTTAGTAATACAATTAAGGCAAAATTGATGATCACATACCATTTTATACATTTTTTCTCCTTTTTCAAAACTATTTATACATATATTACATTCAGTATCCTCTTCCAAAGAGAATGGTTGATAGTATGTTTCTAAATTATTTAGACCTACTTTAACATCTTCCATATCCTGTTCATCATTAATCCTTAATAGTCTATTTAATCTATTTATGATACTATTATTACGTTCTAGATCTATTAATTGAAGACGAATAGTATCCCTATTTGTATTAATTAATGGGTTAGCATTATTAATGGCATTATTGGTATTATTGGCATTATTGACATTATTGACATTATTGATATTATTGGTATTATTGATACTATTATTAAGAGGAAAAACCATAATTCTACTATTTCTAGAATTATTTAAATCATCAGTATTATTACTGCTTGTGTAAGGTGAATACCTACCTCTTCCCATCATTCTATTAGTTTGTTCCCTACGTATATTTAACAATTGACTATAAATTGAACTATTAGAATTAGCAGCAGCATCTTCATTAGCGGCATCATCTTCATTAGCAGCAGCATCTTCATTAGCGGCAGCATCTTCATTATCAGCAGCATCTTCATTAGCAGCAGCATCTTCATTAGCAGCAGCATCTTCATTAGCAGCAGCATCTTCATTAGCATTAATCTCACGTACAAAATTTCTATTTAATCTAGGTTGAATTAGATTTTCCATCATATCCAGAATGCTCATAGCATTTTCAAATCGTTCTTCATTATTTCTAAAAAATCCAGATCTATATTGTAAAGATTCATTAGGATCAGTAGGATTACTATAATCAGTAGGATTACTATAATCAGTAGGATTACTATAATCAGTAGGATTACTATAATCAGTAGGATTACTATAATCAGTAGGATTACTATAATCAGTAGGATTACTATAATCAGTAGAACCAATAGGTTCGCTAACACTATTTCTATTAAGTATGTTGAAGTTTAAAGGTATAATATTTGGTATCATCATATTATATTGATTTATTCTAGGTGTACTTCTATAACTACACATTGCAAGATGTTGACTATATTCCTCGAAAGGAACATTATTATGACAAATTTCACAAGGTATTAAATCATATATATCTGTATTTTCTGTCATTATTGATATTAATAATGTATAATTTTTTTTTAAATTTTAATTTAATTTAATATACTAAAAAATAATAAAATATGATAATCAATTTTTAAATATTAAAATCATAATTATAAGTATCTGAAAAACTTTGTATTAGTTTTATATTATTTTCTTCTGTATCAAATCTAAAATTATGATTTTTTTTAAAGTTGATATATGATAAATACATATGTAAATTAGTTTCCATTTCAGTTGTATTATCAAAAACTGAAACTTTAGCCACAGCTCCTAAATCTAAATCAGTGTCTAATAATTCTATAATTTTTTGATAATTATTATTAAGTTGTTTTTTCCATTTTAATAAATAGTAAGGAGATAGTAGAAGATATATAATCTCATACAAAATAAACTTAACCTTATATGGATAAATATCATTTATTAAATTGATAATCATTTCTTGATCGTTTTTATTTTTTAATAAATTAGGTTCTAATGATATAAGATTATGTCTCAATTTATTAAAAATTTCATTCTTTTCTTTACTATCAATAAATTTTTCTTCTTTACTACTTCTAGCAATAATTAAAAAAGTACCTAATACACTAAGAAACCAAAGAATACTTTTATTATCAAACAGTATAATATTTGCAAAATCATTTCCACTAATAAGAGTCAAACTGAATAATACTATAAAAATACTGCCACATATAAACACAAACAACCTATAAATAATTTGAAATATAGTAGATTGGTATTGATCAATTATAATATTCATGTTGTATTGTAAAGACTTTATACGTTCATTAAATAAATGAGGGTATTCATTATAATATGTTAATTTCCATCTAGATTTAATATTTAATTGTCTTTGATAAATTAGTTTTGGGTTATGATAGAACTTTTCACCATATTTTAAAACCAGATAAATTCCTAGAATTACAATAGCAAATGGCATTGATACAATATTAATAAAAAATACTAACTTTAATCTTGAATTAACTTTTTTAAGATATACAAAATATAAGTTCTGATAATTTAGATTTAATTTAGTATTTGATGTTTTACTTAGGTTTGTATTTACATACGAATCTCCATAATTAATAGATGATCTTAAAGATGAATTTAATAACGATTCATTTATTGAAGTAATTTTAGTTTCATTTAACATCGAATTATTATATTCACTTGTTTGATACTCGCATGTAGCTTGTTTTACAGAATTTTGTATAGGATCTATTATACAATAAATAAAGTTCCATTCTAATAATTTACTAAAATTAGGAAAAGTAAATAATTCACTCCTAAATATAGATGTAATTAAATTATTATTATGACATACTTTGTTACTAATTCTATATATACTGTTTCTATTTGTACTAATATGATCGTCTTTTAATTTTAATATTTTCCCATGTATCTGTTCCCAAGTATGATACTTCAAACTTGAATCATCAATACTTAAATCATTATTATAAAATTTTCTAACTTTTTTAGTATTTTTAATAATAGATACAGTATTTAATGTTATACAAAACAGATATATACAATATAATATAAAACAAATTAATAGATAAACATTACTAGGGAACCAGTTATGAATATTTATATATTCACTCATTTTTTTATTATCATTATTATCATCTGTTAATATACCATTATAATCAACACAATTAGTCAAAAAGTTTATAATAAATATTAATATATAACTATTAATTATTCTTACAACTTGATTAATTACAATTGTATTGAAACCTCCATAAATAAAGTATTGATAAATTAAATTAATTTGGACATTATCATAAATATCTAATGTTAAATCATTAGGTACTAAACTTTCAGTTAATAAAGGATCCATTTTTTATTTTTTCAATAACTATTTTTAACTATAAATAAGTTTAATCAATTTATATTTAAATTATATTAGTTTAAATTATTTTAACTAAATTATAACAGTATAAATTAAGTCAATTGATTACTAAAAAAATTAAATTTATTATTTATTTTTAAATACTTTTCTCACTATATATTAATGAATTGTAAAAAAACAAGAAAAAATAATAATATTATTAATCATCAAAAAATAACACAAAAAATACAAAACTTTGATCATAAACATTTTTGGTCTTATATGAAAAAACCTTATGGTACAATGAAAGTTATTAAAAATAATAAAATAAAAAAGGTACCTAATTACAGGTATTATTTAAATCAACAACTAGTAGAAGAACCAAATTTATTAAATAGATTGCACAATTTATATATTCCCCCTGCATATACAAATGTTATTATTTCCAAATCACCTGATTATAAAGTACAAGCTATAGGTGTAGATATTAAGGGTAGAAAACAATACATATATCATCCAAAATTTATAAAAAGACAATTAAACAAAAAATATAATAATATTATTTCCTTAGGAGATAAAATAATTAAAATGGAAAAAGACGTAAAATGTAGACTTCAAGATATAGTTAATAAAGAAACAATTTTAGATACACCAAATGATTTATATCCTATTATAGTTAATATGTTATTAAAATATCATTTTAGAATAGGAAGTCAAAAATATGAAAATGATAATAATTCATATGGTATAACAACATTATGTAAAAATCATATTAAATTATTAGGTAATAATAAGTTTTGTATTGAGTTTATTGGTAAAAAAGGAGTTCAAAATAGGATAGAAGATACGGATAGTAATATGTATAAGATCTTAAATATTTTATTAAGAGAAAGTGCAGACAATAATCATCTATTTTGTTATTTAAGAGATGGAAAACAAAGTATGATCTCTTCCAATCAAATTAAGAAATATTTAAAAAATACATATGGTACTTATATTACACCTAAAATGTTTAGAACATGGTATGCTAACTTTCATTTATTATCGTATTTAAAAAATATAAATAAAAATAGACCTGATTTAATTGGTAGACAGATGACAAAGAAACAAATTAATACATTGATTAAAAATAGTAGCAAATACGTTTCAGATAAATTAAATAATACTCCTACAATTAGTAAAAAATCTTATATTAATCCATCTATTTTAAATAAAGTTTTAATTAATCCTTCTAGATTTATTGATACAATTCCCAATGATAAAAAAAATATACATATATTTTTAAAAGAATTAATGAGTAAGAGATAAAAATTGATTTTTTTTTAAGAGTTTTATAATAATATAAAGTTGATTTGTTAACTTAATATATTTTAAAATGAATAATTCTCATTTTTGTAGAGTAACTGGTTGTAGATTTATGAATTCTCATTCTACTGCCGGTCATAGATGTGGTAATTGTGGTGAACACGGTCACGGTATGGTTGAATGTTCTAATAATAGGTTGGTAGAAAATCTACATGCTTTTCATGGAGAAACAACACCAGGAGAATTTTGTGATTTTCCTGATTGTCCTAATCCTCATACGCATTCAAGAAATGCACACCATTGTCGTAGATGTGGTAGACGTAATCATGCTGATATTAATTGTATTATACAGTCATATAATGTACATAGGACTAGATTTTATGATGATGTATATTTGCGTAACTTTAGTGTATCAGCATTTGTCGCAGATCTTCAATCTTCACATTTAAATAGTGGTACAGTCCCTATTCAACTTAGTATGGGTTGTATGTTATATGTAAGATGTAGAATAATTGATAATAATACAGATCCTGAATTAATGTCTTTATTTCTTCATAATGATAGTCATGGTCAATATGGTCCAGAAACAAGTGATTTACCAATTTTAGAAGAATTTGAACAAGGTTGTTCTAGATACAATATAAACGCATTTAGTTCACTAAATGGTATGTACCAAGATCAAAATGACGATCAAAATGACGATCAAAATAACGATCAAAATGACAGTTTATCTGATTTAGATAATATTATTAATAACATTACAGATAATAATGTTCAACTTCCTGTACTAAATTATATTGACAATTCTATTCAATTTATTAACCCCACTATTCCTGGAGTTAATGATAATGAAAACAATAATAATATTGTAGGATTAGATGATATTTTAAATACTACTATGATTGATCATCAAAATGCTATTAATAATATAAACACTAATATAAATACATTTGAAAATACTAATAACTATAATCAGTTTAATACTGATGAAGAAATCGAAAGTATAATTACATGTCCTCTGTGTAGAACACCTAATTATGTTGAATCACAGGTTCATGTAATCCATGGGTGTGAAGATAGATGTTCAATATGTATGTTTAGAAATGTAGAAGTATTTTTAAGTAGTTGTGGTCATGCATGTATGTGTCGTAATTGTTATCAAGATTTACAAGTCAATCAAGTAGATTATGATTCAGAATAAATTGTAAATATATATATATATATATATTTTAAAAAATTAAATAACATATAAAAATAATAATAACTAAATAATAAAAAGTAATAACAAAATAATAAAAAATAATAAAATAGTATTTATTAAATTATTTATATATTGTAATTAATTTATAATATATTTTTTTTTTTCAGTATTTTTAGATCACATAATTAATCTCTAAATATCATTGAATATGCCATCAATGAAGAAAGTGAAGTAGATGGATTTTTTGCTAAATGTTTTATAATTTGCTGTTTTAATTCTCCTTTTTCTACATTTTGCTTTGATTCTACAATCACTTTTGAATCTACAATTCCTTTTGAATCTACAATTTCCTTTGATTCTACATTTTTTTGTAATTTTATATCTTGATTATTAATTCTATTATTTTGTGATCCTGATTTATATAATTTCATAAATAATTTAACATCATCATCTGATAATCCTGGAGGTAAAATAAACATGGTTATAATATAATTATTTATTATTTTTTAAATATTTAAAAAGTTTATTTTTATTATTATATAATTTATTTATCTTTTTCAATCTCTTCATAATTGTCATTAATATAATTATCAGCATAAATTACTTGTAATGTTAATAAACCCGCTTCAGGTATTGGAGGTAATATTTTAATTATTTTATTATCATGTATTCTCTTTTCTTCTTTAGATTTTGTATTTTTGTATTGATTATCTTTTTTATATTCATTATTTGGATTATCATTATCTTTATTATCATTTTTGGTTTTTTTTACTTTATTTTTACCTTTATTTATTTTTTTTTCTTTTTTATCATTTTTATTCACTATTGAATTAGTCACTCCTAAATATAATATAAAAATTATAAAATTGTTCATCTATTAAAATTTAATTAGATTATATAATTATTATTAATTCAAATATTAAAAGACTAATCTTCTAATTCTTGTTCTAATTTATCCAAATATTTATTTAGGTCTTTTCTATTTTGTTTTGAAATATTCAATAAAAACATATTAACTTCATTGAAATATTTATCATGATTAGTATTTGTTTGGTTCTTATCAACTATTTTTTCTATTCTATCTTTCATTGTATGTTTTATATCATTTTTAAATTCATTAAAAATATCATCTAATCGATCAATATTATCATCAATAATTTGTTGACATACATCATCTTTTTTATCATACTGCAATTCATTATCTTTATTTAAATAAGCCACTACATTCTTATTAACATTAGGTAAAAAAAGATTTCTATTCTCAGGATGACTATGAATCTTTTTAATTAATTCAGGTACACCATTATACATTCTTTCTAATATTTTTAATTTATCTTCTCTTGTTAAAAATGAAAGATTTTCTTGACCTAATGGATTTATTTTCAATGTCACTTTATTTTCTATTGTTACATTGTTAATAGTAGTATTATTAGAATTATTCATTGTATTATTATTTGTAATATTAGTTGTTCTTGAATTATTTACAGAATCATCGCTAGTATTATTATTTTCTTCAGGGATAGCCAAAGTAGTAGAATGTTTTTTATGAATATTAAACTTGTTTATGAGTGTTATTTTATGTTTTTTGGGTATCATTGGACAAGCTAATCTATGATGTCTTGTTAATCCTTTTTTATGAACTTTTTTTTTACACCACTCACATTCTATTTTTTCACTACTTTTGTCATTTTTCTTATTTTTTTCAATATTAGTTTTTTTTAATGTGGTTAAATGTGGTAAATTGTGGTAAATTGTGGTAAATTGTGGTAAAATGTGGTTAATTGTTTCCTTTTTTTTTTCCACTGGTTTACAAGGATTTTTACGCTCCTCATGTCTTTTTAAATTATAAGCCCTTGTGAATATTTGATGACATCTTTTACATTGAAATGAACTCATATTATTAAATTATACATAGAAAAATATCTTTATATTAACGAAAAAAAAATTTACTCAATTTTACTCAATTTTACTCAATTTTACTCAATTTTTATATTATAAACGGGTTAGTTTATTATTTTTTTAAGTGAATTTACTCAATTTTACTCAATTTACTCAATTTGAGTAAAAAAAAATTCTGTTTTTTAGAGGG
>Ga0213869_10000046_pt1 | contig 93720 bp, 84 predicted proteins | sample PICome_10_FD_160083 | JGI IMG/M metagenome (GOLD analysis project Ga0213869, IMG submission 160083) | Coastal seawater microbial communities near Pivers Island, North Carolina, United States - PICO132 | ecosystem: Environmental > Aquatic > Marine > Coastal | place: USA: North Carolina... | reverse complement strand
GAGGCAGAAAACATTGGCTAATGATAAAATTAAAATTAAAAGAACAATCGAATACACTGGACCTAACAAAAGAGATTACTTTTTAGCAGACTTATTTAAAAAAATACAACCAACAGTGGGTTGCGAGGTTGGTGTACGAAACGGTAGAACAACATTTCATTTACTAGAAGCATTTCCAAAATTAAAAATGTATGCTATTGACTATAACATAAAGTTGTTTTATAAAGATAACATGATAATAAAGTATGGTCCTAGGCTAAAAGCAATACAAGGACATAGTCATACAGTACACGAACAGATAGAAAACGGCAGTTTAGACTTCGTATTCATTGATGCTAGTCACGATTATGATAGCGTAAAAGGTGATATTGAATACTACACACCTAAATTAAAACCAAACGGTTGGCTATGTGGACATGATATGGACTTTCCTGGTGTAAACAAAGCAGTCAACGAACTACTACCTAATGACTATCATATAGGTCCAAATAATGTTTGGTTTAAATGTTTAGACAAAACGGTGCCAATTCCGTTTAAATTACTTGACAACTAGCATAAATCTATATATAATATAACAAATTACTAAAAGGAGTCTCACATGAGTGACAAAGTATTTGGTGCTGAAGAGAAAGCAAAACTAATTCAGATCGTTAACGAAGGTGTAAATGTTTTGCAAGAAGTTACAGACCTACAAGAAGGTTTAAGAGATACTGTAAAAGCAGTAGCAGAAGAAATGGATGTTAAGCCAAGTCTAATTAACAAAGCAATTAAGATTGCACAAAAAGGTGAATGGCATAAAGCCGTTGATGAGTTTGAAGACCTAGAAACTATTATGGTTACTACTGGTCGCGACAAACTCTAATGCAAAAGGTAAAAGATTTTTGGATCAATAGTTACAAAAGTGATCAGGTTGCTTTTGGTTTTGAACTAATAAGTTTTATATTTACGGTAGTAGCAAGTTTGACTTTGGCATTTAATGCTGTAGATCCAAACATGCTAATTATATATCCGTTCTTCTTTGTAGGATCGGTAACTCAATGCTACGCGGCAGTACGTAGAGGCGCGGCATGGGTAATGTTATTAACAGGATATTTTGCTGTTATTAACGTATTTGGATATGGAGTTGCCGCCATGTGGTGGTAAATGAAAGGTGATTAAAGTTGTGGGATATTTGGTGCAAGGCAATAGGAACAAAGGCATATGAAGATGACAATAAGGCTGACAGAGTGGCAATTATACGCACTGGGTGGGTGTTGCTACACATTTTTACTTGCATTGCTATTATCTTAAATGCAATAGCAAATCACGGTACAAAGTTATTTGGGTTTTGATAAAAAAAGTCTTGACTTTGTAACAATAAGATACTATAATAGTACATATTGTTGAAGAAGGTTAGTTGGCCATAAACAACATTACTGGTTTTTGCCAACCGAAAGTGGCATATAAAGGAGAATGAATGAGTTACGTAGATGCACTCTGGGATCGTGATAAAGATATTATCAAGGTTGTAGAGAGAAATAAAAAAGGCGAAAGAGAGTTTCGCGAATTCCCCGCAAGATATGTATTTTATTATGGCGACGGCAAAGGTAAACAAAAAAGTACTTTTGGTGATCCCGTAAGTCGTGTTGTTTGTAAGAGTTGGAAAGACTTTCTTAAAGAACAAAAGATTAATAAACATCGCGGACTATATGAAGCAGACATCAATCCTGTATATAGACTACTTGAAGAAAACTATTTAGGTCAAGATGCACCTAATCTAAACGTTGCATTTTTTGATATTGAGGTTGACTTTGATCCTGAACGTGGTTATAGTTCACCAGAAGATCCTTTTACTGCCATTACTGCAATTACAGTACATTTACAATGGCTCGATAGTCTTATTACACTAGCACTTCCTCCTAAAACACTTACAATGGAACAAGCAAAAGAAGAATGTAAAGACTTTCCTAATACATATTTGTTTGAATCAGAAGCAGAAATGCTTGATACATTTTTAGATTTAATTAAAGACGCTGATATTTTATCAGGTTGGAACAGTGAAGGTTATGACATTCCTTATACTGTTAACAGAATTACAAGAGTTTTAAGTAAAGAAGATACAAGACGTTTTTGTTTATGGAACGCTTATCCTAAGAAAAGAGTATATGAAAAGTTTGGTAGAGAACAAGAAACATATGATCTTATAGGACGTCAACACTTAGATAGTCTTGAACTATATCGTAAGTACACATATGAAGAACGACACACTTATCGACTAGATGCTATTGGTGAACTAGAAGTAGGTGAAAAGAAAACTGAATATGAAGGTACATTAGATCAACTATATAACAATGACTTTAAAACATTTATTGAATATAACAGACAAGACGTTCTGTTGTTAGATAAACTTGATAAAAAATTACGCTTTATTGATCTAGCAAATGAACTTGCACATGCAAACACAGTGTTGCTACCAACGACAATGGGTGCTGTTGCAGTTACAGAACAAGCAATTATTAACGAAGCACACAGGCGTGGTTATGTTGTACCTAATAGAGTACACAGAGAGCCAGGTTCATCGCAGGCGGCCGGTGCATATGTTGCATATCCTAAGAAAGGATTGCATGACTGGATTGCATCAATGGATTTGAATTCACTGTATCCTTCTGTTATTAGAAGTTTGAATATGGATCCAGCAACAGTTGTAGGACAACTTAAACAAAACCATACAGAAGAATTCATAAGCGAACAAATGAACTTTAAAAAGAAGTCATTTGCAGGTGCTTGGGAAGGAAAGTTTGGTAGTCTTGAATATGATTATGTAATGGAACAACGTAAAGATATTGAAATTACTATTGATTGGGAAGGTGGCGAAAGCGATACATTAAGTGCCGCAGAAGTTTACAAACTAATTTTTGATAGTAATCAACCATGGATGGTTAGTGCTAATGGAACAATCTTTACAACTGAGTATGAAGGAATTATTCCTGGACTACTAAAACGTTGGTATGCTGAAAGACAAGAAATGCAGGCTAAAAAGGGTGCTTCACAGGATGCAGGTAATAAAATTGAAACTGCTTTTTGGGATAAAAGACAACTTGTTAAAAAGATTAACCTAAATAGTTTATACGGAGCAATCCTAAACCCAGGGTGTAGATTTTTTGATCATAGGATTGGGCAAAGTACTACACTTACAGGTCGTGCTATTGCAAAACATATGAGTGCAAAAGTAAATGAAATTATTACAGGCGAATATGATCATATAGGTAAGAGTATTATATATGGTGATACAGACTCTGTGTACTTTAGTGCTTATACTAGTTTACGTGCAGAAATTGATAAAGGAGATATTCCTTGGACAAAGGATAGTGTAACACAACTTTATGATCAAATATGTGAAGAAGCAAATGTAACTTTTCCGAAATTTATGGGAAATGCATTTCACTGTCCTAAAAGTAGAGGCGAAGTTATTGCCGCTGGTCGAGAAGTTGTTGGTGAAAAAGGATTGTTTATTACTAAAAAACGTTATGCAATTCTAATATATGACAACGAAGGACAAAGAACAGATATAGATGGTAAGCCTGGCAAAGTAAAAGCAATGGGATTAGATCTTAAACGTTCTGATACTCCTGTGTTTATGCAAGACTTTTTAAGTGAAGTATTGTTAGCAGTACTAACAGATGGCAAGGAAGTTGAAATACTTGATATGATCACAGATTTTAGAACTAAATTTAAAGCAAGGCCTGGTTGGGAGAAAGGTTCTCCTAAACGTGCAAACAACGTAACAGACTATCTTGCTAAACTTAAAAAATTAGGCAAAGTAAACATGCCTGGACACGTTCGTGCTTCTATTAATTGGAACACATTAAAAGATATGAACGGTGACAAATTTAGTATGCAGATTGTGGACGGTATGAAAGTTATTGTTTGCAAACTAAAACAAAATCCAATGGGATATACTTCGGTTGCATACCCAACGGACGAACTAAGACTACCAAAATGGTTCCAAGAACTACCTTTTGAAGATGATGAAATGGAAACTGCGATCATTGATAAAAAGTTAGATAATCTAATTGGAGTGCTAGATTGGGATATTAAATCAACCGAACAGAAGAATACATTCAATAATTTATTTGACTTTGAATGATTTTCTAAATATAATAGTATATAAGGAACGGAGAAAACTATGAAAGACATTTTACAAGACATTGTTGCACATACACATGCACTTGGCTTTCTTAACATTGTTAAGGTCAATGGTGATGATGCACAAACAGGTATTGATAGCATGGCAGAGGATCGCTCTGTGATCATGCAGGCAAATACTAAAAACGCCCAAGTAGAAATGAAGGGCACGTTTGGTATGCCAAACTTAAACAAACTAGACATTCATTTGAAGTGTCCAGAATATAAAGATGATGCAACTATTGATGTTGTACGTCAAGATAGAAACGGTGTACAGATTCCAACAGGTATACACTTTGAAAACAAAACAGGTGACTTTAAAAATGATTATCGTTTTATGAACGCAGAAATCATTAATGAAAAACTTAAGACTGTTAAGTTTAAAGGTGCGGCGTGGGACGTAGAAGTTTCGCCTAGTATGGCAAGTGTACAGAGATTTAAAATGCAGGCAACTGCAAACGCAGAAGAAACTGTGTTTACTGTGCTTACAGATGGTACAGATATCAAATTTAAATTTGGTGATGCTAGTACACACGCAGGTGAATTTATTTTTGCTACAGGTGTAACAGGTTCACTTAAAAATGAATGGGCATGGCCAGTACAACAAACCCTTGCTATTTTAAGTTTAGATGGCGACAAAGTAATGAAGTTCTCAGATCAAGGTGCTATGCAAATTCAAGTAGACAGTGGTTTGGCAACTTATGAATACATTTTGCCAGCACAATCTAAATAGGAGATATAATGAATACGGACTTAACAACAGAACAAAAAGACTACGCAACGTTTTTACCGGCGTTGAGTGGTTTCTATGCTACCTTTATAGGTAAGCAACGCAGAGAAGAATACGTTGATAAGAGTCGTATTCCGTATCCTAGTATGGAAAGTATGAATTGGTTAAACAAGAAAGAAGGACTGTTTAACTATCATTGGTCATTATATTCCGCAGGACATGCCGAACTAGATATTAATAAAGATGCACCTAAAGAAGATATGGTACGAGATAGAGATCGTAACAATAGTTGGATGTTAGGTGACTCGGGTGGTTTCCAGATAGGTAAAGGTGTGTGGGAAGGCGATTGGAAAGATCCTAATTGTCCTAAAGCACAAAAGAAACGTGAGCAAGTACTTGCGTGGATGGACGCTTATATGGACTATGGAATGATCCTTGATATTCCGGCGTGGGTAGCACGTTCACCAGCAGGTGCAAAAGCAACAGGTATTGACAACTATCAAGATGCCGTTAATGCTACACGTATTAACAACGACTACTTTATGAAACACAGAAGCGGTGCTTGTAAGTTCTTAAATGTATTACAAGGCGAAAATCATGCTGATGCAGAAGATTGGTATCAACAAATGAAAGATTACTGTGATCCTAAAAAGTATGAAAATCATTTTAATGGTTGGTCGATGGGTGGACAGAACATGTGTGATGTACATCTAGTATTAAAACGTTTAGTTGCATTACGCTTTGATGGATTACTTGAAAAAGGCAAACATGATGTTATGCACTTTTTGGGTACTAGTAAATTAGAGTGGGCAACACTACTGACAGATATTCAAAGAGCAGTTCGCAAGTATCACAATGAAAACTTTATGATTACATTTGATTGTGCTAGTCCGTTCTTAGCCACAGCAAATGGTCAAATTTATTGTGAACTCGAAACACAAGATCGAAGTAAATGGGTATATAGAATGGTACCAAGTATTGACGACAAAGGATTAGCAACTGACAATACTCCTTTTGCACAAGCATTTGTTAGAGAAGGTAAGCATGGTAGTTTTAAAGATTCGCCACTTACAAAAAACTTAAAAGCCAGAGATGTTTGCATTTATGCTCCTGGTGATCTAAATAAAATAGGTAAAGAAGGAAAGACATCATGGGATAGTTTTTCTTATGCGATCCAAATGGGTCATAATGTATGGAGTCATATCAATGCAGTACAAGAAGCAAACAGACAATACGACAATGGAATCATTCCAAACATGCTTGTCGAAGAGTCCTTTGACAGGTTATTTTTTAGAGATGTTGTGGAAGCAATATTTGCAACTTCAAACAGAGACGAAGCAAATCAAATAGTAGAAGAGTTTGATAGATTTTGGATGTCTATTATTGGAACTAGAGGTGCTACTGGCAAGAAAACAGTTAATGCTAGTACACAATACACAAACTTATTCGAGGAGGTTTAATATGACTAACGTAGAAAAGATAGATAAGTTAAAGAATCGGTTACAAAGTCTTATCAAAAAACATAAACTATTACATGAAAAAGTTGAAGTTGCAGAGGCAGAAAAAGTACAAGAAAAGTATTTGGTAGAAATGAAAAAACAAAAACTTTCTCTTAAAGACGATATGTGGAAGGTTGAACTTGAAATTTATTCTTTGGAGGCACAAGATGAAGCGTGATTATTCCGACGGAGTAAAAAATGATGTAGTTTACTTTACAGGTTACGAAGTAGAAAAAACTCCAGCATTTGAAGAACACACATTATTTGTAGTAGGGCCTAGGCCATTACAAGAAGTATTAGAACAAGCAAAGAAAAATACAGTAGATCATATTTACTTAGGCGCTAATCAAAGTTTTAACATTGATGGCGGTACAAGTTATGCTTGGGATGAACTTGTAAAAGGGTTACTTAAAGAAAATTATATGGTTACACTAGACTATGATGTAAGGTATCATGAATATATATTAGAATCAGGATACAATGAAGATGATAATTTTATTAGTCAAATTAGTGTTAAACTTCCGTACATCAGTCAATTAAATTACAATGCATGTATTAAGATTGACGATAAAGATTTTAAAGCATCAAATGCAGGTGTTTGGATTCATCAAGTACATGACTTACAACCAAGAGATAAGTTTACTGATTGGTCTAAATACGAAAACGATAATTCAGTAGAGTAACACAATGAAATTAATACACCCCTTTTCTCAGCCCAAGGACGAACATCCTAAAGTTAAAGAAATGAATGGACACTTCTTAGTAGGTGAAAAACAGCAATGGTATGACCTAAGTGGCGGAACAGGATGTAATATTTTTGGATTTACACAGCCTGAGATACAAGCCAAAGTAGCAGAAACAAGTTTTCAGTTTCCAAATGATGACTGGACAACTAAAAGTACTGTATGGTATGAACTAGAAGATACTCTTAAAAAAGTTTTACCTAGCACATACACAGGATTTATACCTGCACTTACAGGCAGTGATAGTGTAGACAATTCATTAAAAATTGCATGGAGATACTGGACTAAAAAAGAACAATCTCGCAGACGTACAGTGCTTGTAAGAAAAGGAAGTTTTCATTCAGGTAGTATTACTGGTTGGCAAATGACAGATGACCAAGATTGGATTTTAGGAAATTGGCCACATATTGATTTTGTAGACTTTTTTGATGATAACTTTGATGCTATGTTTGCAAAACACAAAGATACCCTTGCAGGTATTATGTTAGATACTGTAAATTGGTATAATGGTATTAGTGAAGTAAGTGATGAAGTATTAGAAAAAATACAAACTGCAAGAAAACAAACAGGTTGCTTGTTAATAGTAGATGAAATACTTACAGGCATGTGGCGTATGGGACATTTTTCACATAGTATACATAAAAACTTAAATCCTGATATGCTTTGTTTTGGAAAAGCACTTACAGGTGGGTTTGCAACATTGGCTATTACAGTATTACATAAAAATATTCACGATACAATAAGTGCATTTGATCCTAGCCTATGGGATAACTTTCCTATTGCAGTAGGTAATACAAGGGCACAATCAAATACAGGTGCTAGAGCAACAATAGAAACAATTAATAAATGTATTGAAGAAGATATTGGTACAAAAGTAATAAATGATGTTGTACCGTTTGTTGAACGTATTGCAAACATACTAAAACAAGTAGATACATTTGAAGTAACACACAGCAACAGTATTCTTTACTGTAACTTTGTGAACAATTATGACAATGATCAATGTAAAATATTATCAACATTTTTAAACAGTCATAAATTATGGAACTCAGAACACACAAGAATTTGGTTCTTGAGTTTCTACGACCTAAATAAACAAGAAGCAGACTATATTGAACATACATTTCAAAAGTTTGTAACCCTTGTTAATAATGGTAAAATATGGGACCAAAATAACTGGAAAAGTAATTGACAACTGTACAGAAAGAATGTATTATAAATGAATAATCAACGAGAACCTTACTACGATTATATGTTAAGAAGAACCAGAGAAGAAAACGAAAAGGTAATTATGGAAAACGCAAAAAGAATGATATGGGTAACCTTTACTAAAGAAGGTATTCACAAGTATCCTGCGGCACTGGACGATCCGGCACTTGCTACAGGTGATGAATATGATGTTAGTTTTTTGGGATATCCCCACAGACACATATTTCATTTTAAAGTAGGTATCACTGTTACACACAACGACAGAGATATAGAATTTATTCAATTTAAACGTTGGCTAGAAAAACTTTATCAGGAGAAGACACTTGAACTAGATTATAAAAGTTGTGAAATGATGAGTGATGATTTATATGAACAAATTATCGCAAAACACCCAGGCCGTGAAGTCCATATTGACGTAAGTGAAGATGGAGAAAACGGTGCCCACATTGAGTACTATGCAAAGTAAAAAAGGAGATTACATTGTCTTACCTTGCACAACGTCCAGAGATTGTAAAAATCTTTGATGATCTCGATTCCTTCCGCGACTTTTGTCGATTTGAAGGGTTTAATTTTAACGAAAAGTTTCTTTATAACAAAGCAACAAGAGAGTGGAGGGCATACGAAGGTCGTAACAATCCACGGAAAGCAAAACAACGTGTTCACAAGAACAGTAAATTTAAGAACCGAGGACCAAAGCGATAGAGGTCCATACTTGACTGATAAATTTGGAAATTCAGTAGAAGGTGGTGCCTTAAATGCAAATTATACGACCGTAGACGCAGTCGCCAAAGTGAGTAATACATTAGGCAATCATGGTTATGTTTACGGTCGTGATTTTATTTGGCAAGATCAAGGCTATACAGATAGTATGGATGATGCTATAATATTTGAATATAACGATTTAAGAATACTAACAATATTAGGATTAACAAATGGCTAGAATATGGTTAATAGATATAGAAAGTGTAGAAACACGCTACACTAAACAATGGAAAACTTTCTTTCCTGCATTACTACGTAAGAATAATCACGAAGTATTTGTTGTAGAAGGTCCAACAGATATTCCTAATGCAACAACTCCAGGTGCTTTTTTGAACTTTGGTGGTACTAATATTTACAAAGCAAATCAAATAGAACAAATTAGTAGAGCATTTACAACAGGTAAAGTACACGAAGGTGATCATATTATCTTTACAGATGCTTGGCATCCTGGTATCACTAATATTAAGTATATGAGTGAACTACTTGGCATTAAAGTTATAACACATGCACTTTGGCATGCTGGCTCATATGACCCACAAGACTTTTTAGGTAGACTTATTAATAATGCACCGTGGGTAAGACATGCAGAGAAAAGTTTCTTTCACAGTTATGATCATAATTACTTTGCAACAGACTTCCATGTAAAGTTGTTCTTTGATGAATTACTTTTAGATGGCAACAACGAACCTACAGACATGTATAACGAAGCATACAACAATAGATTCAATAACGGAAAGATTGTACGTTGCGGTTGGCCTATGGAATATGTACGCAAAGAATTAGAAGCATTTAAAGGTATGACGAAACGTAATTTAATTTTGTTTCCGCACAGAGTTGCTCCAGAAAAACAACCTGAGATATTTTTAGATTTAAAAGACACACTTACACAATATGAATTTGAAATTTGTATGGATAAAAACTATTCAAAACAAGAATACTACAACGCACTAGGAGAAGCAAAACTTGTCTTTAGTGCTAACCTACAAGAAACACTAGGTATTAGTTGGTACGAAGGTGCTTTGGTCGGCACCTTGCCTATGGTTCCAGATCGTTTAAGTTACACTGAAATGGACAATACAGGCAAGTTCTTATACCCAAGCGAATGGACAGAATCGTTTGTTTCGTATAAAGAACACAAAGACGAGATAGTTGCACGTATAATTGACTATATGGAAAATTATGACAACTACCTTGTTGACCTAAATAAACTTACTACTCAATTAAATGACAACTATTTTAGTTGCAAAAACTTACTTGAGAGGTTACAATAAAGAGGCAATCCCCTGCCTAAACATCGGAGAAATAAATGAGTAAAAGTGAAGAAATAAAAGCAAAGTTAGAACAAGATGGTGTAAGATATTGGGCTAATGATAATATTGCTGATTACATTAAAGAAGGCGATAAGCAACAATTAATTGATGAGGCAGTTCCTGCTTTTGAAAATGTATTACAAAAATTATTAATTGATACTAAAACAGATCCTAACAGTCAGGATACTGCAAGACGTATGGCTAAGATGTACATTAATGAGATTATGGCAGGACGTTATGATCCAATGCCTAATCCAAGTGCATTTCCTAACTATATTGAAGGCGGTTATGAAGGTATGTTAGTAGTGCGAAGTGAACTTACAAGTTTATGTTCGCATCATCACCAGACAGTAAAAGGTGTAGCATACATTGGTATCATTGCAGGACCTAAACTATTAGGTTTAAGTAAGTACACTCGTATTGCACAATGGTGTGCTACAAGAGGTACACTACAAGAAGAACTGAATGTTATGATTGCAAATGCAATACAAGAACAAACAGGTAGTGAACACGTAGGTGTATATGTACAAGCAACACACGGTTGTTGTGAGAACAGGGGTATTAGAGCCCACAGTTCATTAACACAAACAACAGTATTACGTGGTGCGTTTAAAGATGATCCTGCAACTAAAAAAGAATTTATTGACAATGTTAAACTGCAACAACAATTTGCATGTTAATTATTATCAATAATGAATTTAATACAGATGTCTGTGTTAAAAGGTGCAAGGCACCAAAATAGAAGGAGGAACTAATGTTCACAAAACTTTTACAGGGTGTCGATAAGGCACTTGTAACTAAACTAGTAATTTTACATACCCTTGTTATTGCGGTATCAAATTATCTAGTTACAATTAGATTTGATTTATTTCCAGGTGCAGAGTTGCCCTTGTTTGGATCATTTCCACTGGCGGCGGCGGCATTTACATTTCCGATCGTTGTAGTAGCAACTGACCTTACAGTACGTATGGTTGGTAAAGAAGCAGGTAGAGCCGTTGTAGCAATGGCTATTATTCCTGCTATCGTTGCATCAGTGCTTGTACTATTAGCACTAGGTGACGAACACGCATACAGAGTAGGTTTAGCATCAGGTACTGCATACGCAATTGGTACTATGCTTGACGTATATGTTTTCCAAGCAATTAGAGAACGTTCATCTGCATGGTGGGCGGCGCCGGCACTTTCAACAATCGTTGCAAATGTAATTGACACATACTCGTTCTTTTACGTGGCGTTTGCTGGATCAACAGATGCAGAAGGTAAATTAACATGGATTGGTGAAAACTGGCACATTGTTGCACAGAACAATACATTAACAAAGATTGTCGTAGGATTGGTAGTATTCCTTCCAGCATACGGTATTCTTTTAAAATACCTTAAAGGCAAACTTGCTGATAAATCAGTAGGTTAATTGTTTTAGTATAGTGGGGGAGAAATCCCCCACTTTTCTATATTGGAGATTCTTAAATGAATGACGATGATTACACATTTACATTAAGTGATACTTCTAATATTACGTATTCTATTAGTGATACTTACAATACAACAATGTCAACAGATAATATTACAATAGATACAAGTAGTTGGGAAGATAGATTTGATAATTTTGAGATGATTGATTTGGACTTATTAGAAAAGTATCCGACTGCAAAATCTCTTTACAAACAGTTCATAAACGTGTATAATATATGTAAAGTTAATGAAGAAATGGAAGAATAAATGTTTAGTAAGATAATGGATAAACTAGGTAGACGCAGAGTGATTACTGATCGCTCAGGAAAAATACCTTATTTGATTAGATATTATCTATTCTTAAAGGAAAGAAAAAACTTTCCATTTAATATTACACTTCATAAAGTTCTTGTAAGTGATGAACCTGTGTTACATGATCATCCATGGAGTTGGGGTGCTATTATTTTAAAAGGTGGGTATTGGGAACATGTTCCAGTATTTGCACAAGAAGGACACGTATGTGGTGCAACTTCACATTGGCGTGGTCCAGGACATATTAGATTTCGAAAGGCAAGCGACTTACATTGGTTAGAACTTGCTAAAGACAAAGACGGAAACGAACTACCATGCACAAGCATATTCTTTATGGGAAAGAAACAAAAAGAATGGGGCTTTATGCGTTGGGTAAAACATACTGGATACAGATGGGTTCATAACGAGGAGTATTTAAATGAAAGAAGTTAATGTGGAAACATATGAAGAATTAAAAGAATCAACAATAACAAAACTTAAACAAGGTGAAGTTGTTGTTACATTTACAAAAATAAACGGTGACAAAAGAGTAATGACGTGTACACTTGAAGAAGGTGTTATTCCGCCTGCAACTAAAGATGACACTGCTAGTCAAAAGAAAGTTCGTTCTATTAGTGAAGAAACACAAATAGTATGGGACACTAATGCTAAAGGTTGGCGTAGTTTTAGATGGGCAAACGTAACTGACGTTGAAACTAATGCATAAAGTATTTGTTATGACTGCTATATTACTATGTACAGGTTGTTCTACAACTGTAGCAGTAGTTGATGTAGCAACATCTACGGCAATTTATGCAGGGAAAACTGTAGTAAACACAGTAGACGCTATTACTCCTGATATTATAAACAAGGATTAAACATGATTAAGAAACATTATTACAGTTGGTCAGACGTAGAAAAAATGTGTGTTAGCATTGTAAACCAAATGTACAAAGAAAATTGGAAACCTGATTACATTGTAGGTATTACAAGAGGCGGAAACGTTCCTGCTACTATTATTAGTAACATGACAGGCATACGTTGTGAATCATTTAAAGTAAGTTTACGTGATGGTGAATCAGGTAAGACTGGCGATAGCATGACTTGGATGGCTAGTGATGCATATGGCTATGACGATGAAGGTTCGTACAATGCTGAAATGGGTCAATTTAAAAATAACCCTGAACAAGAAAGAAAAATTCTTATTGTAGATGATATTAATGATACAGGTGCAACATTTAATTGGATTAAAGATGATTGGCAAAACTGTTGTTTACCAGACAGTCCTTTATGGAACCAAATTTGGGGTGACAACGTTAAGTTTGCTACACTAACAGAAAATTTAGCAAGTGAGTTTGATCAAGTATCTTATTACTGTCATGAAGTTAACAAAGCAGAAGAGGATGTTTGGTTAGTATATCCTTGGGAAAACGTAGGAGAATACTAATGGCTAAAGAAAAACAACCAGCACAACCACAAAATATTGAATCAAACGGTATCTATGTTTTAATGGATCAAATTAATCATGCAACTTGTCGAGAAGCAATTAAGTGGATAATGAATCACAACCTAAGTGATAATCCATTACCACAATTAACAATTATTATAAATTCACCAGGTGGTGATGTTCATGCCGCTTTTGCATTAATTGATACTATGAAAGCAAGTAATATTCCTATTAAAACAGTAGGACTAGGACTTATTGCAAGTTGTGGATTTTTAATCTTTATTGCAGGGAAAAAAGGTAAACGTATTCTTACTCCTAATACTGCAATCCTTTCACATCAATACAGTTGGGGTAGTAGAGGAAAAGAACATGAGTTATATGCTCGTGTAAAAGAATTTGAATTAAGCACACACCGTATGATAGATCATTACAAAAAATGTCTTGGTATGACAGAGGCTAAAATTAAAGAAATTTTACTTCCGCCACAAGACGTTTGGTTAAGTGCTACTGAAGCCAAGAAATTAAAAATATGTGATAAAATAGAGGAGTTATACTAATGAGTAGCAAATTTGATGGACCACTTGTAAGTGCTTTTGAAAGCGATCCTACAGGTGTAGTAAAACAAGAACTAGTTACGTACCGTATTAAAGATGGTATGTTGCGTAAAGAAGTAACAACACGTAAATTTAATTCAGATCAAACAGACTGGCACGATAGCAATACTGTTGATCCTATGGTTAAGATCAGCGAGGAATAAAACATTGGCAACACTGCAAGAAAAAGAACACACACTAGAAACTATTAAAGGTCCTAGATTTTATCGTATCATGCTTAACGGATACGGCGGCGAACATGTGTACGGAACATTAACTCAAGAACAGTATGATTTTTGGAAGCCTATTGTAGAAGAACACGGTGATAGCGATTTATGTAATTATGCACTTAATGCTGAAGAAGGTAATTTTAATTTTGAAAACATTGATGAAGTTCCACCTGAGGCAGACTTTTTAATGAGTGCAGGTAGTGACGGCAAGGAGTGGCGTAGTAGTTGGTTTGAAATGCCAACTGAATTTGAACATGTTAATAATGTTTCTATAGATAGTGCTTACATTACTGTAGACGAAGTTAGCGGAGATGATTATTCTGCAGAACATATTAGAGATATTGTCGAAGGAGAAGATTTAAATGAATGGGTTAATAAAATTGATGAAGACTCTGATAACGAAGTTGAAATTTTACAACCTCAAGACGATGCGTACCCAGAAAAAGGAACACGCATTATCCAAATGCTCTCAATGGAAAAAGGTACATTTTTTGAAGGAATAGTAGAAACTATTGGTGACTTTGATGCTAAAAAATTAAAAATACATATGTACGAACTACCTAATGGTGAAGATACTGTGTCGGCAGTTTATTACAATGATGCTGAAATAGACAATCAAGGTGGAGATACTAATGGCAAAGGATATAGTGCCGCTATTTGGACACAGGATTTTTAATGACTGATACTTTAGAAAAAGCACAATCTGAAGGTCGAGCACCGTGGACTGAAGTTGAAATTGACACACGTGATTTTGTCGTTTACAATGATATCTATCCTGTTACACAAGGACATACACTTGTTGTACCTAAAGAAAATACAGAAGAAGCAATCTTAAAATGTTTTAAATTTGCTAATTCAATGGGCAATGATAATATCAAATCAGATAATAATAACATTACAGGATATAATGTAGGTATTAATATGGGTAAGAGTGCAGGACAAACTTGCATGTATCCACATGTACATTTAATTTTCCGTAGAGACGGAGATATGATCGATCCAGCAGGCGGCGTTCGTGGTGTTATTCCAGAAAAACAAAAGTATTCCAAAAAAAATAATAGTCAAATGGACATAGAAGATGTTATTAACGGTTGACAAAAACCTAAATAAACACTATAATATACACAATAGGAGAATAATATGCAGAAACTAAGATACTCAGAAGCATTTTATAGTGTACAAGGTGAAGGTAAGTTTGTAGGAGTACCAAGTGTGTTCTTACGTACCTTTGGTTGTAACTTTCGTTGCATGAACTTTGGTTTAGAAAATGAACCAATGCGAGATGAAAAACAAAAGGCTGGAATTATTCGTAATCAGGAAGTACAAGATTTGTTAGATGCTGGTGTACATGAAACTACAAAAGAGTTTAACGACTTGCCTATTATACACACAGGTTGTGATACATATGCAAGTATCTATCCTGAGTTTAAGAAGTTTAATAAACAAGCAACTGTAGACGAAGTAGTTGAACACTTGTTAAGTTTATTACCAGAAGGTAAATGGACTATGGACAACGGTCAAGACATCCATTTAATTATGACAGGCGGCGAACCTTTGTTGGCATGGCAACGATTGTACGTAGAATTATTTGAGCATCCACGTATGCAGGATTTAAAAAATGTTACATTTGAAACAAACACTACACAAACTTTACACAACGATTTATTCAACTATCTCAACAATCAGGACAGAATCCAAGTCACTTGGTCTTGTTCCCCAAAACTTTCAGTTAGCGGAGAACCTTGGGAAACTGCTATCAAACCTGATGTGGCTCAGCAGTATAACACTGTTACTGATAGCGACATGTATCTCAAGTTTGTTGTCGCTACTGATAAAGATTTTGATGAAGTTACAAAGGCTGTGGACGCTTACAGAAATGCCGGGGTGGAATGTCCGGTATATCTTATGCCGTTGGGTGGACGCAGTGAAGAATATGTTCTCAACGTCAAAGAAGTCGCAGAAGCATGTATGGAAAGAGGATGGAGATTCACTCCAAGACTACACATCAGCCTATTCGGAAATGCCTGGGGAACTTGATAAGTTGAGAGAATATAAAAACAGTCAACATGAAAAGGCAATGAAGGCTGAAATTAAAAAACCACTCGATGAAGAATTGAGAGAAAAAGGACTACTATGATAGATAAACTAAAAAAGTTGTTTACAAAAGATAAGATCCCTGCTACAGTATCTAAAGAAAAAAGTACAGATGCTAAAGCAGAAGCAACAAAAAAGAAAGAAGCATACGTAACTGTTCTTAATGTTGAAATGAAGGATAACAATCCACGTAACGGGTTCTTTGAACTTGACTGGAATGAATACTTTATTAAAGAACTAAGAATAAACGGATATAACGGTGCAACAGAAGAAGAAATTGTAGATGCATGGTTTAAAGAACTTTGTGGTAACGTAGCACAAAGCGATGGTGTTGCTAGTGAAGAAAAACCAATGGGTGCAGGATACATTAACACAAAGAAGATTAGCGACGATAAGTCTGAGATTAGTTAATGGACCAACAAGGGGAAATTGTAGGTTTGTTTCCCAACGTTCTAGCACGTAAAGTTTGGAACGAAGGAAACAAGTTCAATTTGGATATGAAACATCTGTTTTATCAAATTGAAGAAAAATTTCCTATGGATAGTACATCTTTTAACTTGACAGATCACTACTATACCAGTTATAATAAAGTATTAGACAAACAATTAATAGAATATGATGAAATGAAACCTTTTGTAAATTTTTTATCTGACAATGTTAGAAAACTTAACGACTTTATGGGTTTTACAAAAGAACATGAATTCACTATTAAAGACATGTGGTTTGCTATTAACAGAAAAGGCAGTTACCACGAAACGCACACACATACTCCTAGTATTTGGAGTGGTGTGTATTATGTAGAAGCACACGAAGATGATGCTTCATTAAACTTTTTTAGTCCTGCGATATCAGACAATCATTGGGCTAGTAATGTAATAAACGAATACAATGACTTTAATACAACACAAGTTAGTTTTAAGCCTAGTACAAGTATGTTAAACATCTTTCCTGGGTATTTGAAACATAGTGTTGCACAACAAAGACACGAACGTGATAGAATTGCAATTAGTTTTAATATTGTATAAGGAGATGAGATGGATAATGTAAAGTTTAAAAAAGAAAATCGCAGAGCAGAGATAGTTGAAGAAACACACTACGTAGTTAAAATGTATGTAGGTGATGAATTAGTAGAAGAACGCCCAATCGTAGGACATAGTAAAAGATATGCAGAAGACTGTGCTGAAAATTGGACAAATGGTATAATTTAAGTTAGGAGAACGCATGACATATATTTTAGTAGATACTGCAAACACTTTTTTCCGTGCTAGGCACGCCGTAAGAGGTGATGCTGATGTTAAGATTGGCATGGCTTTACACACAACATTACAAAGCATACGTAAAGCATGGCAAGACTTTAATGGCAGTCATGTTGTTTTTTGTTTAGAAGGACGCAGTTGGCGTAAAGATTATTACGAACCTTACAAACGTAACAGACAAGTTGCTCGTGATGCTCTTACAGTTTCACAACAAGAAGAAGAAAAAGTATTTTGGGAAACATTCGATGACTTTAAAGACTTCTTAACTAATAAAACAAATTGTACTGTATTACAACATAAACAATTAGAAGCAGATGACTTAATTGCTGGTTGGATACAATCACATCCTAATGATGATCATGTTATTATTAGTACCGATGGTGACTTTGCACAACTTATTGCACCTAATGTAAAGCAATACAATGGTGTACAAAAAGTAACTATTACACACGAAGGTTACTTTGATGACAAAGGCAAGGAAGTTATAGACAAGAAAACTAAACAAACTAAAGGTGCACCTGATCCGCAATGGTTATTATTTGAAAAGTGTATGCGTGGTGACACAAGTGACAATGTATTCAGTGCTTATCCTGGTGTTCGTAAAAAAGGCACTAAGAACAAAGTAGGCTTACTAGAAGCATTTGAAGATAGAACAACTAAAGGCTACAACTGGAATAACATGATGCTACAACGTTGGACTGATCACTTAGGTGAAGAACATAGAGTATTAGATGATTATACACGTAATGTTACATTATGTGATTTGTCAGCACAACCTGATGATATTAGAAGCATTATTAATGATGCTATAGATGCTGTAGAGCCTAAAGAAATTAGTCAAGTAGGTATTCGTTTAATTAAGTTTGCGAATAGTTATGAACTTAATAAAATTACAGAACAAGCAGAAACATTTGCTAAACCATTAAATGCAAGATACGGAGGTTAAAATGACAAAAGAAAAAGAACTTGAAGCAAAACAATTAGTACCTAATAAATTTTGGATAGTACAAAACTATGGTCAAAAAGTAGGAACACTACAGAAAAACAAAGAAGGGTATGTTCTTGTTACACACAAAGATAAAATTCATTTTGAAAGTGTAGAAAAAGTTTATGATGCATTTGGTAAAGACTTTTTTGAACATACTACTACAAAGAAAATTAAAGATAGTAAGGTAATGGAAGTACACGGATTTCCTACAAGCACACAAGCATGGAATCCATTGTTAGATGTACAAAATAATCTACCTCTTTACAGTAAAAGCAGAAAATCTAAAAGTTTATATTGTGCAGGTTACTACACAATTAGATTTGCTAAAGGTTGGGTAAAAAGTTTTTGTCCTAAACTTATAACACTACAACGTTATGACTATAAAGGGCCGTTTACAACAGAACTAGAAATGCGTCAGGTTTTATCAAATGTCTCGAAATCCAGTTAATACTATTCCAATAGAAAACTTTTTGCAGAAGGCAAAGGTTGCAACTAAAACTCAACAACGTGAACTTAAACTAGATTCTAAAGAATATAAAGACTTGTCAGATAGTATAGCAGTATTAATGACAAGACTAGTAGAACTACAAGATAAACGTCTACAACAACCACAAGACGTAAGTGTAGATATAAAAATGGACGGCGGAAACTTCTAAAAAACGATAAATATATACGTAGTTAACTAAAAGGAATTGCGTATAATGAGTAGACCTAAACCAAATATATTGTTAGAATTTACTGACAAGAACACCTATCGTAGAGAAGAAGTGCTAGATGCAGAAGCAATATGGGCAGTCTTCTATCAGGGTAAACCTTTTAATCTTAAAAGTTCAAATTCAATTTCACCTACTCCAGGACCTAAATATAAAAAGACTTCATTCTCTAATCCAGGACATGCAATTAATTTGGCTAAGAAATTAAACTCTACATTTAAATCTGCAGAGTTTGAAGTTTACAAGTTAACTAAAGGCGATAAAATCGCATAATGGATATTAAAGAAGCATACACTAAAACTTTCATGATCTCCGCAGGACAAGAAAATATACTTGATACTGAGATTAAGAAAAACTATATGCTTTGGTGGCAGAATACACGCATGAAAGGCGACAGCGGATTACGCCTAACTAAAGACGGCTTTGATTTTGCTGTTGATCATGCAGATTTAGCCACATATGAAATAAAATTTCCTAACGAGATAAAGTTTACACCACAAGTATTCTTATACTTAGATAACTTTATTGATTGTCCGTATTACGTTACGAAGAAAAGAATATATGTATTCAGCGAAAAAATGGGTCTACAACTTATGATGTTTGCTGGAGATATTAAGCAATATGGCCTTGCTCGTGCTATGGCACAAGAACTAGACGACTAATCATTCATTTTGGACAGTTTTTTATTAAAAATAGTGGAATAACCGGTTGACTTTTTGCTAGTTGAGTGTATTATAGTATTATAGTTAGAAACAAAAGGAGCATAGCAAAATGGCACAAACAACAGAAGCACGTACAGTTACACCAAACGAGGCGAAATCAGCAGTACAACACGCAATGAAATTGAAGCGTCCTATCTTTATGTGGGGACCTCCAGGCATTGGTAAATCAGATATTATGGCACAGATTAATGGGTCATTAGATAATTCACATTTGATAGATATTAGACTATCACTTTGGGAGCCTACAGATATTAAGGGTATACCTTACTACTCTGCAAACGACAATGTAATGGCGTGGGCACCACCAGCAGAACTTCCAACAGAAGAATTTGCATCACAATTTAAAAGCATCGTTCTTTTCTTAGATGAAATGAATTCTGCGGCACCGGCAGTACAGGCGGCCGCTTACCAACTTATTCTAAACCGTAAAGTTGGTACATACAAACTTCCAGACAATGTTGTAATTGTTGCGGCAGGTAACCGTGAAACTGATAAGGGTGTTACTTATCGTATGCCGGCACCACTTGCTAACAGGTTTGTACACTTAGAACTACGTGTCGACTTTGAAGATTGGTTGACATGGGCGACAGAACATAAAATCCACGCAGACGTTGTGGGTTACTTGACTTTTGCAAAACAAGATCTATATGATTTTGATCCTAAGTCAAGTTCAAGAGCATTCGCAACTCCACGTTCTTGGAGTTTCGTAAGCGAACTTCTCGATGATAACTTGCAAGAGTCTACACTAACAGACTTGGTAGCAGGTTCAGTCGGCGAAGGCCTGGCAGTTAAATTTGCGGCACACCGTAAGGTTGCGGCGAAACTGCCTAATCCAACAGACATACTTAATGGCAAGGTTAAGACTATGGAGACGAAAGAAATTTCGGCAATGTATTCACTAACTGTAAGTATGTGTTATGAACTTCAAGAGGCGTTCAAACGCAAGGAGAAGGGTTGGACACAAATGGCAGATAACTTCTTTGGTTTTATGATGGATAATTTTGAAACTGAACTAGTTGTAATGGGTACGCGAGTTGCTATCGCTACTTACAAACTGCCATTTTCGCCAAAAGACTTGAAAAACTTTGACCGTTTCCATGACAAGTACGGCAAGTATGTTCAAGCCGCTATGGCATCCTAACTAACTATAGAGGGGGTCTTCGGATCCCCTCGCTTCTTTTCTAAAGCATCACTTTCAAAAAGGATTCAAAAATGTTAGCAAATCCGGTAAGTACTACTGACATGGATTTTGAAGAACGCTTAAAAATGGATTGGTTCTCTCGTAGAGCCGAACAAAATGAAATTATCAAAGACTTTCTTCTTGATAAAATTTACTATCATCAGCCAGAAATAGATGTTGTATATACAGCAGATTTTTTACGCAATCTTACATACGAAGATCTACTAGAACTTGCAATAGGCTGTGTTAACAAAGATATTACTATTACACTAGGCTACGGTAGTGATTTTGATGACTATTCGGATGCAAAGTTTACAACCAGTCAATTTAGAAATAACGACAAAAAACGTGGCAGTTGGACACACACTTTTTCAGTTCCAGGTACTAAACACAAAGAAGGATTAGTAAGGATCTGTGGATACAATACAATCGATAAAAAGTTTTATTTCTTTTGTATTCCTGCTAACGAAATACAAGGTAAATTAGAAATTGTAATTCATAATAAAAGTGGAATTACTGAAGAACCAGATTTTAATTGTGATCCACAACGACATCGTAAATGGTGGAGTTATGAATGTGCAAGTTTTGAAGAAATGGCAACAATCAATAAACCACCAATACAGCCAAACAAGTTTTTCCAAATCATTTGACCTCTAGATAACTTTCTGTTATACTAATTACATTACAAAGCAAAAAGGATTTTAAAAATGCAAACAGTAGATCTTGCAATTTGGCTAAGAGAAAACATCGACTGGCACAAGTATACCACACTGGTTAAAACTATCGGTGATGAACTCAACGAACGTAAACTTCGCTTTGATAAAAGTGATTTATTAGAACGTTCTTTAGAACTGTTTAGTAACAATGAAATGATATATGTTAACCTAGAGGGTGTAGATCATATTGGTCCTGAAGCATCAACAATCGAAATGAAATACACTGAAGGTAGTTTGTTTACTCGTAAAAAGAAACAAAAGAAAAAGAACGTGTCCGATCTACAACTAATGAACAGTAGAGGATCAAGTGCTGGAAGAACATTACCGCCAGGATATGCAGACTTTTTACTAATATGCGATACTGATAGTGCGGCGGTTATTGCCAAACAAGACCTAATTAACTTTGTAGTCGATGCAGGTGATGGCTTAAAAACCTCCAAACTACCAAGTCATATGGTACAATATGTATTTGTTCCAGGTGAGTATAAACCACAAGATCTAGTAGAATCTAAATCATACAAAGACGCTAAAAAGAAGATGCAACAAGACTTTTTAGCACAATTTTAGGTTGACAAATACCTAGTTGATGCTATAATGTAAGTATAGTTAGAAAGTTAGGAGCAAAAATATGTCACAAGAAACAACCGCAGTAGAGCAAACAATGTTAGATGGTAAGATCTATGATAAAGATCCTGCTGTCGATAGTGTTAAAGTAAAAGAAAGATTAACAACTGCAAGAATTGCATTGCTAATCCGTCAGCCGTTTTTTGGTAATTTAGCAACACGCCTTAAAATTATTGATGCAACAGACTGGTGTGCAACTGCCGCAACTGATGGTAAAAACTTTTATTACAATGAAAACTTTGTAAACAGTCTTAATCAAAAGCAAACTGAATTCTTGTTTGGACATGAAATCCTACACTGTGTTTATGATCACTTTACACGTAGAGATGACCGTGATGCACAAATTTATAACATTGCCGCTGACTATTGTGTTAACGGTGATTTGATTCGTCATAACATTGGCGAAGTAATTACACAAGTAAAACCATTTCACGATGCAAAATATTATGGTTGGGCTTCTGAAGAAGTATACGATGACATCTTTAAAAAGTATGATCAAGAACAACTTGAACAATTAGGTAGATTGCTTGACGAACATATTGATTGGGAAAAAGGTAAAGGACAAGGTCCTGCAGGTAAAACTAAAAAGAGTAAAAGTGGTAAAGGTAAACAACCTTCTTACTCAAAAGAAGAATTGAAAAAGATACGTGACGAAATGAAAGAAGCAATGGTATCAGCGGCACAGGCGGCTGGTGTTGGTAATGTTCCTAAAGGTGTAGCAAGATTGATTAAAGATCTTACAGAGCCTAAAATGAATTGGCGTGAACTACTTAATCAACAGATTCAAAGTGTTATTAAGAGTAACTATACATTTATGCGTCCATCACGTAAAGCATGGCACACAGGTGCAGTACTTCCTGGTATGGATTTTGATCAAACAATTGACATTGCTATTGCACTTGATATGTCAGGATCAATTGCTAATGCAGAAGCACAAGACTTCTTAAGTGAAGTTAAAGGCATTTGTGATCAATATGATGATTACAAAATTAAAGTATGGTGCTTTGATACTGAAGTGTACAATGAACAAGACTTTACACCAGACTCAGGTGTAACTATTGAAGATTACGAATTACACGGAGGTGGTGGTACAGACTTTGATGCTAATTGGGTATATATGAAAGAGAATGATATTCAACCTAAAAAACTAATTGTATTCACAGACGGTTACTCATGGAACTGGGGTGACGAAAACTATTGTGATACAATTTGGGTTATACATTCAGATACTTCAATTGAAGCACCACATGGCATTACTTGCCATTATGATGCTAAAGGCGAAATGGCGGCATGAGGTTTTTACACGACAAACCTAATCCATTAAATGTATTAGAAATACGTGAAATAAACTTTTGTCCAAAATCATGGACTACTGTAATGATAAAAGGTAATCCATGGGATATTACATCAAATATAGATTTTTGTAGACAATGGATTTACAATAATCTAAGCGGAAGATTTTGTATTATTAGTGATACAGAACTAGTAGATAACAAAATTGAAATTGTGTATAAGGTTGGTTTTGAACAAGGTTCTGAATCAACTATGTTTAGTTTGGGTTGCTCAGTTTTACACACCGAGACCCTAACAACGTACTAATTACTAGTGTTATAACAAACAAACTTAATTAAGGAGTTAACTTAAATGACAGAAGAAACTAAAACGACTCAGGCGGCACCAGCAGTTGCACCTCAGTCTGAAGCACCAGTAAAAGGTGCACCAGATCTTACAGTACAAGATCTACAAGCATTAAAGGCAATCATCGACGTTGCAAGTCAACGTGGTGCATACAAGCCAAACGAAATGGAAGTTGTTGGCCGTACTTACAATAGACTAGACACTTTCTTAGCGGCAATTACGCCTAAAACAGAATCAGCAGACGGTGAAGCACCAGCAACGCCGGTACCAACAAGTGCACCTGCTCAACCAGAAACAGCGGCTCCTGCTCCAGTAGCAGAGGCTCCTAAGGAGTAAACTATGACAGTTAAGCACGTAGGCACAGTAGGTACTAGCGGAACAAAAGTATTAGTTGCAATGAGAACACTTCCGGGTGAACCAACTAACGCTTTAGTGATTCCTACTGCGGCATTAAAACAAACATATCATGATGAACTTGATTCATTGGTTATGAAAGATGAAGCACAACAGGCATTTGAACTTGCGACAATTTTAAATGTACGTAAATTCAGTGATGGAAGTACTATGTTACCTTCATTACATGCTAAAGGACACTTACAAAAGGTTCCAACAAGCGAAGTAACAATGACTCCAGCAACAACTAAAGACTCATGGATTAAACTAGATGAGTTGAATAAAATTATTGCTGACCAACGAGGAGTTGGCATTGATGAACTTGCAATTGGTGAAGATGGAAAACCTGGTAAAACAGTTGCCGTAGCAAATGAAATTCCTGCAGATGATGCAGGCATTATGACTGACGAAGATCTTGCTAAAAAATATAGAGCAGATGCTGATGCACTATATAAAGAAGTACAAGAACTTCGTAAGAAAGCAGAAGAATTGGCTCCAAAGCCTGCTTCTAAAAAATCTAAGACTAGTGCATAATGGACCGAAAGAACCCTGGACGAATAATACTCCAAGGCGATGAGGCAAATAATCCAGAATGGGAGGGTGTTATCGATGAAATTAAAATCGAAAGCCTTCCCGTTCAATACATAAGAGAACTCACACTTAATCTAAAAGTAGGTAAAAAGATAATAATCGACGTACCTAGTATCCTTGCTCAAAGCGGACATCTACAAGAGGCCGCAGTCAGAGTAAACAATCTAATTAGAGAACACGGTAGTAATATTGAGCATATTGATTTTAGAGTTGATATGACCAATCTACAAGGACAAGTTGTTCAAGCAAGAAATGCTTTTACTAAAAAAGTAAACAAAACAATCAAACGTAAAAACGCTGAAGCAAAGAAAAAAGGAAAGAACAAGTAAATGAAAGTTAATCTAGTAAGTTATTCACAACCAACACAAGATTTTAAAAACGACTTAGATAATGTACAAGATCTAATTGCCTTTTGTGCCAGGGTAAGTAACCCAAGCAATCAAATGAATAAAGAGACTAATGAAAAACTTATCAAGTACTTAATTAAACATGCACATTGGTCACCTTTAGAAATGGTAAGTGCTTGTTTAGAAATTCAAACTACACGTGATATTGCACACCAAATTGTAAGACATAGAAGTTTTGCTTTTCAAGAGTTTAGTCAACGTTATGCTAATCCTGAAGATCAAGGCGATATGTTCGAATACAGTGAAGCACGATTACAAGATCCAAAGAACAGGCAGAATTCAATCCAAACAGACGATGCAAAATTACAACTTGATTGGGAACATGCACAAAGACGTATAGCAGTACTAGCCAAAAAAGAATACGATTGGGCAATTAAAAAAGGTATTGCTAAAGAACAAGCACGTAAAGTATTGCCTGAAGGCATTACAAAAACTACATTGTACATGAATGGTAGTTTACGTAGTTGGGTTCATTATATTGAGTTGCGTGGTGCTAACGGTACACAACAGGAACATATGGATATTGCACATGCTTGTGCCAAAGTTATCGCTGAAATCTTTCCTTTAGTACAAGAACTATAGCATTTAAACCGTCTTATTTTAACGTTATACAGCAAACAACATAGTTGAAGCATATAGTATATAACACCGCTGTATGACGCTTAAAATGCGTTTAAGATACCTTAAACTACAACTTCTACTAGTCTAATACCTTGCTCATTATTGTTTTCTAAGCATCTTCCTAGGATACAAATTGAACTAGGTAAAGCACTATCTGCTGATAAGCAAGTTGCTATTCCATTTTTTGGACTTGTTACAACTAGGTCACCTTTTTTAGTAGGACCTTCCATCATACACGGAACTCTACCTCTAAGTGCTACTGCAACACCTTCAGCATTTGAATTCATTAAGTGTGCTGGTTCAGTACTAACAATACCTGCTATTCTATGATCACAGAACTTGTCAGTTGTTGTAACTTCTTCATCACCACCAAATATTAAAACTATACCTGGTTCGTAATCTAAATCTGATTTGTATATTTCAGCCAAGTCAGCAAACTGTGCCGCGGTTGCAGTTCCTAAGAACTTTCTTGCTGTTAAATCTTTATTACCATCTCTTTGTGCAATAGTACCTGCTGTTGCAGTAGTACTTGCACTAGCACCATTTAATCCTTGTGAGTTAGTTGCAGTACCGTTTAAGATGTTTACGTTAATATCACCGTTTGAATCTCTAGCAACAATACTATTATTCACAAGCAATGTATTTGCTTCTCTTGCTGTGCCTGCATCTACTACTAATTTGTTAGCAACATCTGATGTACCTTGTACTGTTGCAGTTAATGTACCGTTTACAGTAAGGTTATTAAATGAACTTGTTCCTGTACTTGCAGTAACGTTACCTACTACATCGCCAGTGTGTGTACCTGCACTGTTACCAGTTAAGTTACCTGTTACATCACCAGTTAATACTCCTGTTGAATCAATATCAATATTTCCACAATAGACGTTTGCCCAACGTGTACTAATTGATCCTAATGATCCTGTATTATTTGTTGCTGGTAAAAATTGATTTTGATTAAACTTTGCAACTACTGCCGCACCTGTTCCTGTATTAACTTGAAACTGTATTGCATTACCTACTTGGTTAGTAAGGTTTCCAACATCACCACTTGTGATGTGTAATTTTAAATCTTCACCTGCACCTACAGTTAGTCCTTCGTCACCTAAGAATTTAACTTGATCTGCAAAACTTTGTAGTCCACTATTAAGTACATATTGTGCCGCTGGAATTCCGCCTAGGTTATCTGCATTTACTGCCGTTCCGTGATAACGTATACCTGGAACTGAAGATTCGTTTGCTAGGTTAAAACCTTTTTTGATTGAACTAAATCCAGCAATAGGATTTTTAGAACTATCTAATATAAATTCGTCTTTAGCAGTAATACCCATTACTGCGTCATTAACTGTATAAGTTAATATTGTTCTGTCGTTTGCACTAACATCTTTTACTACTCTTGAAGTAACCTGTGATACACCTTCACCACCTGTACTTACAGGACCAACAAGAATAAAATCTTCACCATTGTAAACATATAGTTGTTCACCGTCTGTTTCCCACCAAAGGTCTCCACGTGCTAAACCTACTGGTTGGTTTGGTCCAATTTCAGCACCGCCTGCAATTCTAAATCTATTACCATCATAAAACTTAATAACACGGTTAGCACTATCATACCAAACTTGTCCTGCTAAAGGGTTAGGTGGTTGATTAGCACCTGAGAAACTTTCTAATAGGTGTACAAAGTTCTCATTAATAATTTCACCAAATCCAGCATAGTTTTTACCTACAAGTTTAATATCCGTAGTACTATCTACAGTACCGTCTTGTACTACTGCAATTTGTTGTCCGTTGTATGTATTAATAATATATGGCATGTTTTTCCTCTACTTGCAGTATTTACCTTATGCTTCGCCCATACGTTTCTTGCGATCAAGTTTAGAAAGTTCTTTATCTGCAAAAAAGTATGCATCGCTAGATTTATATTGGTCTTTACGTGCTTTATTCATTTCACGTAAGTCTTTGATATATTCAACCATTTCCGTAAACTCTGGAGTATTAGGATAATCACATTTATCTAACATATCAATAATAATATTAAGTTGTTTGTGCATTGGATATTTTTCAGCAATGTCGTCTTGCACTCCTGCATTTAATACTTCTTCATCAATAAATGCTGTGCCGTCATCTGCATCACTTATTTTAACAACTTTTCCCTCGGCATAAGTTCCTATAAAAACTTCATGATCAGGATCATATTTTACAGTCCTTATACTTACTTCTGCAGGATCTAAACCAAAAGTGTCCATGCCCTTAGGAAGATGACCTAAGAGTGTTCCGTTTTTGGCATTAAACATTAATCTAAATTTTTCTTTTGCCATATCCTTATTCCCATATTAGACAAAGACTGTATTTAGGTTCTTCGTCATTTTCTATTTTCGTTACTTCGTGCCAAGTTTCAATTGGCATTTTAAACATTGCACCCTTTGTTTCTTGGAGTAGATGTTCATTTTCATCTTTGTCCCAATACTTAAAATGAGGCTTACCTTCAGTTAAAAATACTAACTTAAACTGCCAATAGCCGCCTGCACTATCTTGATGCTTAATAAGCCAGTCACCTGGTTTATATTTGTTAATAACTATTTGGCTACACCATTTTTTTTCTTCTTGTGGTACAGTCTTCCAAACAGTATCAATTAATTCTTTGTCCATGTCTTTTTCGTAAAGACTTGAAAAATGACTTTCACCATATACAGTTGCATGTGTATCTGTTCCGCCAATTCCTCTATTAGTAAAACGTCCTTCTGCTTCCTGTTGTTTAACCAGTTCCATAATTTCATCAACATTTGTTATAAAGTTATCAACAACTTCATACATTAAATATTACCCCTATATACCCATGCCGCAGAACTTGTTCTTGAAGTTCTATCAAATGCATATCCTTGTACTGCCACTGCATATCCTGCAATGTTAACTGTGCCATTCCAATAACTAGCCGACGCTCTAGTAAATGTAACGTTACCAACTACTAGTTGTAAAATACTATTATTCGAACTATAAGTTTCTACTAGACCATTTCTTACTACAACAACTTGTGCACCTTCTACTGCATCAGTTGAAAATTCATCTGCTTGGTCTCCATTTAATGCACCATTTGGAAATACATACCAACCGTCAATAGTACCATTACCTAATTTCAGTGTAAAGTCACCTTGATTTGTATTTGGATTGTGTGTTTGAGTATCAGTTGTAATACTTCCTGTTGCACTTAAAGTAAACTCATAACCTTGTGTTGCAGATTTTTTATTAATTAATCCTTGTACTGCACCAATTGCTCTAGTAACAGTTCGTCCTCCAATGTAACCAATACCTCTTTCAGTAGTACGACCATATTTCTTTACAAAGAAAGGTTGTCCTGTGCTATCTGTTCCTAAATCGCCATAATAATAACTACCTAAAATTCTTGCTGTAGTTCCTTCTTTAAAGTTTTCAGGTGGCGCAAGTCTTGTAAGTTGTGTTTTTACATCGTTAGTTGTCATGTCTTTAGTATCAAGATAGAATTGAATGTCTTGTCCGGTTGACTGGAATGTTGTATCTACATATTCTTTAATAGCACGTTCAGTGACTAAGTTAGTTGCACTGTTTTGTAAAAACTGTCCGTCATTGCTGATACGTGTTGCTTCTGCTCCAACAGCATCAACAAATTTTTGTGCTTTGACTTGTATTGCTGGTGCATTTTTACCAATGTCGGCTCCGTCAATTACAGTACCATTTGTAATTGTTCCTGCTCTTATATCCCCGTCTTGTATTCTAGATTCGTTAACAGTTACTCTATCAATTAATAAATCTCCAATAGTAGTGTTTGGATCTGGATTAGGACTTGTAATTGCTCCTCTACCAATTCTACCAACTGATAAGTTTACGTTTGTTGAAGTTAGTGCTGTATGTGTAGAACTTCCGTTAAAAACTGATGTGCCGTTATAAGTGTTTGTTCCTGCTAATACATTATTTTGATTAGTATAAACTCCGTAATCAACAAATGCCGCCGACCCTTCAAATCTACCTCTAAGTGTTCCTGCACTAGTTGGAACAATCGGTGCTGTTGTAGTTGCATCTACATCTACTACTGTTAACCCGTTTGTTGCTTGTGAATTACCAACGTTAATTGTGTACGATAATCCTGTGTCTGGATCAATAACTGTCGCTCCTGAACTATCTTGTAGTGGACCTCTGTTAGCACCTGTTGTTGTACCAACCATAGATCCTGCAAGTGTACCAATAAAGTTTGCATAAATGTCTGTTGCATATACGTTTCTAAAGTTTCTACTTGGTGATCCTAAACTTATTTCATTGTTTGCATAAGGTAAAACACTTTTTTCTTTTAAGTAAATTGTTGTTTTATCAAATCCACTACCTGAATAGTTAACACCTAAATTTAATTGGTCGCCAAAATCTGCAAAAATACTTGGTTCATTAGCGTTAATAACTTTTAAACTTAATTCAAGTGTATCACCTATTGTAATACCACCGTCGTTTTGAAAACTGTAAGTACCTGTAATAACTTCATTGTCGTTTCTGTTTGCCCAAGTACTTGCTAAACGTCCACCCAATCTATCTGCATCGCCTGCTGTACCAAAGAATCTAGTAGTACCACTTGTAACACCATCTATGTTTGTACCTTTAGATGTAAGTCCTTCACTAATTCTTGTAAAGCCTGCTAAAGGTGTTACTGCTTGATCAATTTCAAATGCAGTATCTGCCATTACCATATATGCACTACCGTCTACATATCCAATACTAACTGGATGTTCTACTGCTGATGTATCTGTAAGTTTTGATGTTTCCCACTTTGTTTTACCAAAGCCTAATATACTTTCAGGTCCTACTAATACGTGTTGATTACCGTCTGCAACAAAAACATATAATTTGTTGTTTACAGTATCCCACCATAGGTCACCTTCTTTTTGTCCTTGTGGCTCTGTTGCTGAAACTTGTGTAATTGAAAGGTTACGCCAATGTACTCCATCAAACACACTTGGACGAAGTTTGTCTGCATTTTTATCAAACCATAATTGACCAACCTGCGGTTTACTCGGTGGTGTATCTGCTCTTGCAAAGTTTTCTAATAACTTAACAAAGTTTTCATTTTGTTGCTCACCGTAGCCTGCAACATTTCTACCTACAAGTTGTAAGTCTGTTGAATTATCTACAACTCCGTCGGCTAATGTTACTAGTACTGTTCCGTCTGTTCTATCTATTTGATATGGCATCGTTTTTTATTTCCTTACACATCACTCACATACGCCCATCTTAATGGACCTGCTTGGATTTCGAATATTTTAGTTGTTCTTGCTACTGCAATTGAGTTACCACTTGGTGTTATACCATTTGGAAAACTCAAACTCTGTACTACACTTGCACTACTTACGCTTCCGTCTTTGTCTACTGCTACTTGATTAACTAATAATTCGTTTGTTAATCCTGTAGTTGTTCCGGTATTTGTTGTAATAGTAGTTGGTGTACCTGCAAGTGAAAGTGTTTCACACAATATTCTTGCTTGTGTACCAACTTGGTAATTTACTGGTGGTGCTAGTTTTGCTAATTCTGCTGGAATTTCAACTGTGTTTTGACTTGCCATTCCTGTAACGTTCATAGTTATAATAATATCTTGATTTGTAATTTCTGTATCAACATAATTTTTAGTAGCAACGTCTTGTGCCGCAGTTGGATCTGCTACACCTTTAATTTGTGTAACTGGTGTTGATTCTTCATTATCAAATACAACATTACCTGTACCATGTACATCAATATTTAAATCTGTGTTTGTTGTAATAGTAGAAATTGTGTTACCATTTAGTTCTAAACTATCAACTTGTAATTCTGTAAGTGTTCCTACATTTGTTAAACTTGAATTTACAACTCCTGCACCTAGTGTATCATTGCTTAATACTAATACGTCATTTACATGGAAATGCTTGCCTGATGCAACACCAAAGTTATCACTAGTGGTCCAATTTGTTGTACTATTTGCCCAATTAATTGTATGGTCAGTTGTACCTTTAAGAGTAATACCTCCACCGTTTGCTAGTGTATCGGTTGGAGTTCCGCCATATGCAAGTTCAATGTTTTTATCTTCAACTCTCATTGTAGCAACATTAACTGTTGTTGTGTCTCCACTTACAATAAGATTTCCATCAATGGTTAAATCACCACCCATTACAACGTTACTAGTTTCTCTACCTTCAAATAATTTTATTGTAAGTAAAGAAGTATCAATGTCAATTGCATTTGTTAGTCCACCAGTAACACTTGAGTTAACCTGTAGTACCCAATCTCTATCTTGTAAGTTGTTTTTAAATGTTGTTACAGTACTATTAATAAACTGTGTAAAGTTACTAGAAGAACCTAATGTAAGTCCGCCGTCATTAAGTACACCAAGTGTACCTGTTGTAATATCACTTTCATCTGAACGTAAAAACTGTCCTGGAGCAATACCTGCAACTGCATCTGCTGATGTTGCTGTACCATGTAATTTTAGTCCTGTTACTGCCGTACTAAAGTTTAGACCAACATTAATACTTGCAAATCCATTAATTGCTGTTTGTGGTGTAAATTGGTATCTACTTAAAATACCTATACGTTCTCCGTTTACCCATAAACCTGTAATCGAACGCCCATTGTTTCCTGTATCAACAAGGTTTTCTACAATCCATCCATGCTTACCTTCTGCGTTTGAATATATAGGACCTGCTAAACTTAGATCCACTCCGTCATAAAAGTAAAGTTGGTTTGCTTCGTTGTTAATCCATAAATCACCAATAACTAATCCTGCTGGTTCTGTATCTTGAACTAAAGGACCACCAGTTGGTTTAAAAACGCTACCAGTATAAACTTTTAAACGTCCTTCCAATGTATCATACCAAACTTGTCCTTCTAACGGTGAGTTAGGTGCTGTTCTGTTTGCAAAATTTTCTAATAACTTAATTGTATTTTCGTTAAGTACTTCTCCGTACCCACTGTATTTTCTACCAACTAGTGTAATATCTGTTGATGTTGCATCAACTGTACCGTCACCGACAATAGTTAAAACTGAACCGTTTGTTTTGTTTACTGTATAACTCATTACGCCGCTGGCTCCCCTGATCTAATAATGTAACTTAACGCCAAATACGGATTCATTACATTTTGATTCTGATATGGTCCGCTTCCTGTTGTATCACTGAATTGTGTGCCACTACCAAATGCAACGTTAGTTGTATCGATTTGCTCAACACCTCCTGAACCACCTAGTGACCTTGCACTAGTATTTGTAACTCTGTTTGCTGTACCACCACCTGCATCAACTGCTGAACCACTAACATCATTTACTGTAGTTCCATTGTCCATGTTATCTAAACCTAGTGGAAATCTACCACGTAAGTCTGGTAATTTAAATGTACTTGGGTTAACACCAGCACCGTATGTAAATGCAATTACATCAAATAAGTCTGGATATATACCTTGTGCAACTTCTGATCCATCACATAACAAATATCCACTTGGAATATCTGCAAATGCTGTAATAGGTCCTGCGTAAGGCATAATTGCCCCAATTGGTACTAATGAAGCACCTGCAAAAAAGTTAGATCTTTTAGTACGTTTAAGTCCTTGTCCTGATCTAACAATTAATAATTCGTCATCGTTTTCATTGTCTGTAACTTGTGTTTGATCTGAAATAGCATCTTGTGTTAATGTTACGTTGAATACTTTTTCTGCGCCACCTGTTTGACCATCAAAACTAAATCCTGTAGAGTCAGCAACGTGTCCGCCAATTTTAAATACTGTTGAAGCAACTAGTCTATCTGCTGTACCATTAATATTACCAAATACATCACCAACAACACTACCTACTAGTCTACCTGTAAATGTTTCTGAATAAACATTTCTAAATGCATTGTTTGTAGTACCAATGTCTAATGCTTTATCAAATGCTTGTGTTCCGTTGTCTGTAGGTTGAATAGCAACTGTGCCACTACCTGTTTCGCCAACTTGAATGTGTCCTTGGAAGTTTGCATTACCGCCAACAAATAAGTTTTCTGCAATACCTGTACCACCTGCAACAATAAGTGCTCCAGTTGATGTTGATGTTGATGTATCTGTTGCTGATAATTGTAAATTTTGTGTAAAGTGTCCACTACCAGTTACATCTAATGCTACTGTCGGTGAAACTTGATTAATACCTATACGTTTGTTTCTTCCGTCAACACGCATAACAGTAACAACATCTCTATCTGCTTCTGGAAAAACTTTAAAGTCAATGTTACCATCTAATGAGTTATTTTTAATTACAGCATTGTTACTTGCAATCTCTAAGTTAAAAATTTGATTTGATCCAACTGTTATACCACCGTCGTTTCTTACAAACAACTGGCCGTTCATTGTATCTGTAATATCACTTCTTATAAAGTTATTCGCATTTACAGTTTCAATAGCAGGCTGTGTTACATTTAATGCATCTGCTCTTGTTGCTGTTGCATGTAATTTGTTTAATACAATTCCGTTGTTGTCAAAATCTGTAGAAGAAATATTAATACCTGGAAATAATTCTACAAATCCTTCAATTTTTTGTCTTGGAATAAATTGATCTTTTGAAATAATTGTTACAACTTTATCTGCAACATAGTTTTTGATTACTGTATGTGTAGTATTTTGTGTATCAACAACTTCTTCTGCTTGAGCACCTGCTTTAAGGCCACCTGCAAAGTTTGGTCCAACTAATTGGAATGCCGCACCTGTATAAATGTAAAGTTGATTGTTTGTTGTATCAACCCAAACATCTCCTGTTAATGGATTTGTTGGTTCAACTGCTTCAACATGTACGCCACCTGCTGGTCTCCAGTTTGCAGAACCTGCTGTTGAATCATTAATTTTTAATCTGTTAGTTGCACTATCAAACCAAACTTGTCCTTCAATTGGATTGTTTGGCGGAGTAACGTTTGCAAAGTTTTCTAATACATGTAAAAAGTTTTCTGCAATCGCTTGACCGTAACTTGCTTCGTTACGACCTATAAAAGTTAACGAAGTATCAACAGTGTTACGACTATTGTCATCAATGACAATAGGATTCTTATTAATCGAATTTGTAAAATTTACACTATATGCCATTTCGTTAAATCTCGCTTATGTTAGTCAAACTTTGAATTCTAATTGTATAATCAATTTGAATTAATCTGTTTAGTGACTTTTGTACAGGATGAAATACTACATGTGTTAGCAATCTTCCTGCGTTTGCACCATTTGTTGTGAACGCCTTTAACCCTAATTCATCAAACACATAGTTTCCGTCCATGTCAGTTGAGTTATCAAACGCTTCTTGTCCACTAGGCTCGCCGTAATCAAGCAAACAACTAATTAAGATGTCAGTATAAGTTGCACCTAATGTGTGTCTAGTTTCAATAAAGTTTCTACTAGGATCTGTATTGTTAACATTGTTATCGTCAACAGTTTTATAATATGTTTGATTGTATAAACTTGCATTTACACCAACATTGTTTGGCGTCAAATATGTAATAATACCTGTAGGATCAACTGTAGTTCCACCATTGCCAAAAGCCATTTCAACAATGTTACCACGTCCTTCGTTACCTAGCGATTCTGCTAGTGATATACTCATATTTTCGTAATGAATAGCGTTCCTTTTATCCACAAGTATTTTCTTAGTTTCAGGGTCACTAATTTTAATGTGCCCTTCCATAAGCACACCCTGGTTTTCATTTGGCTTTTGATACGTTTTCTTCACTTTGTTATCCTTGTCTGACATTGGTTATTCCCTAATATTTATTACAGGTAAGCCACTGGTTCTTTCTAGTAAGAACCTGGCTTGAGCAGTTTCTGCACGTTGTAGTGTGGTGCCTGTAGACGCTGAATTAACGCCTTGTTCGTACCATACACGCCCTTGCTTTTGTGTTACTTTTAGTTGAGCACCATCTTGAGGCTCATCCCTTAATATTAACTTATAATAACTTTTACCTGTTGAGTCTGCTACTGGTTCTACAGTAAACTCTGCTATTTGCGTTACATCACTTGATGTACCTGCACTGTTAGTTTCATTACTATCATATGCAATTTCTGCATTATGAATTTTGATAGGATTTGTACTTACTGTTGGTTTTTGTAGTTTTCTGCCACTCAAATATACTTCAATTTGATCGTGTGCGTTTGCACTACCTGTTATATTTACAGTTTCTAATACATGCTCTTTTCTACCATTTGGTAAATTTGGACTTATAACACTTTCATATACATTAATATTTTCTTTATACGGAACTGTTTGCTCTGGTCCTGCGTCAAATACTAAACTACCTAATTTGTGTGTATCTTTAATACCTGTACCCAATGTACCTCTTGTAATTTGTCCTAGTTTATTACCAGTAATTTTATAAAATTCAATTCTTTCTCTATCAATCCATACAACACCCGGTGTTTTATCTGCTATCGAAGGAGTATCAAAGAAACTTGTATCGGTTAGTGTAATTTCTTTGTCACTAATCAATAAATCTGCGGCTAGTTTAGTACTATCGTTATCACTAATACGTTTGAAGTGTGTTCTATTTAACATATCGTTAAACACTTTGTATCCAACAGAGTCGTAACTTAATTCTTCACTAAATGTTGTTATTGTAACTTTTGATGTTGCTGATACAGTAAACTTATTATCAATTTCGATAGTTATATTGTTATCTAAAATCTTATAATCACGTTCTGCAACTAATGGTGTACCGTCAATTTCAACCCATACATAGTTTGAATCAATCGCAGGACGACTTAATCTATAAGTTCCGCCTAAGTTACCAGTAAACACTTCTTTTCTAATTAAGTTTGAATCATGATTAGTAAATGTTGTTACATGGAACTCTGCATTTGTTGGTAAATCTGATCTACTTTTTAATATTACCAAGTTTGCTTCAGTATCTCCTGCACTATCACCAGTAACATTAATTTCGTACTCATGATTTTTAAGGATAGTAATTGCAATCACATCACCGGAAGTTAAAACATTCTGGTTAAATGTTACAAGGTTAGTTTGCGTATCAAAGTTAAAGTCTCTAATTGGTACTAGTTTGTTTCCGTTTAGATAAACTTCAATTTCTCCTAGTGCTAAACTAAACACAGGATACTCTGGGTTTTGACTTACTGTATAATTTTGTGTTACTCCGTTACTTACATAGTAAACAGTGTCTGGTGGAAGTAATCTAGTTACAACGCCACTGCTAATATCTTTTACTTCTGCAATTACCATGTTATGATAAGGAGCAATGTTGCCTGGAATGTTTGACATAGTGTATGCCATAGAACTTCCATCATCAATAATTGCTTCTTTTATAATTTCACTATATGTTTTTTCAGTCGAACTTAACGCAGTAATTTGAATTACTGTATTAGACACGCTTGGCGGATTAGTAATATCAACTATTGCACTACCTGTTGTTGATTCACGTAATACATATGTTTTGCTTACACCGTTAACTGTTGCAAAAACACTTCCTACATCACTGTACTTGGCTGTAAGTTCAAATTCTGTTGTACTTCCGTCACCTGTAAATGTTTTTCTTTCTAAAATATTTGCACCACCAACATTAAGAGTTTGTATTGTTACAACTTCTCCAATCTCTGGAGCATCAACAAAAACAATTTCTTTATTTTCGTAATCAATAGTATATTCTGTAGTTTGTTTTAGATATACACCATCAACTGTTACAAATAAACTATCATTTGTTCCTGGATATAAATCAAACCCATATCTTCTAAGTAAACTGTTACCAATATATCTGTTTGTAACAATTAACGGAGAACCATCTGCTGGTGAATTGTAAACACTAATACTTAAACTATCAAATGTTTGTCCTGGAACAACTTCTTCTGGTGCATGTGATGTATCAACTGTTACAAACCCATCACCGTCAATATCAATGTCCTCAGGATTCTGTCCTGTTGCTGTTGAATACTGGAAGTTACCACCTTGTAAAATTGTATCTAAGTTATTAACATCAGTTGGAACTAACGAACCATCTGATTCTTTTTGCCTAAACACAACAAGAGTACCATCCTGTGCCGCAACTCCTAGTGTAAATGTATCCGTATTACCGTCACCAACAATAGTAGGAGTGTTCTGTACATCAACAACATATCCTGACACGCCTGTATCATTTTCGCCAAAGATACTTTCTATTGTAGCAAAGTTTGGTTTGCTTAATACTGGAGCAAAATATGTATTGAACAATGCATAACCTAATGGGTTGTTTGCTAACATACCTGCTGGTGTTTTTAAACTATCATCCCATTCAGGACTAAGACTGCCGCCATCCCAGTATACACTCATATCCCACATTGACCAGTTTACCAAGTAAGTGTATTCTGTGTATGCCACTGCCGCTTTCTCTGGATCTGTATTCCAATCAGTAGCATAACCACTTGGATCATATAATCCTGCGTCAATTGCTTCTTTCATTGCTAAATGTAGTGCTGTGTTTTTCCAATCAAAACTTGGTTCATTACCAATTCTAATATCTGGATTCATTTCCACTGCGTCTGAACTACCAGGCACTGCACCCGGAATACCAAATGCGTGTATGGTGTGGAATATGTGTTCAAATATTTCTTCTATATCTCTACGCTGTGTTGGAGGATTGTTTCCGTTAATATTCTTATACCATACCATATCCTTTTGAGCAACACTATCATTAAATGCTTGTAGTCCTGCATAACTTGGTATGCCGGCATCTTCTAACCAGTTAGGTGTATATGTACTTCCGCCGCCATAGCCAACTCTTTGTATTGTAGGTATTCCTGCGTGTTTTGTTCCGGCGTCACCTTTTAGTGTTTTAAGAAAATTGCGTTGATGTGTAGTGTTAATGCCAGCACCGTTAGGATCGGTCATTAATTCAAATGTTCTTGCAGTTTTCTTTGCCCATTCATCTGGTACTGCTAGTTGTCCGCCTACTGCTCCTGCAACAACAAGTTTCAATCCGTTAACAGTTAATGCCCTGTCAAACACTGTACCATTGTTCTCAGCAATTAATGCACCGTTGTTGTATTCTGAGTCTGCTACTCCACCGCCTGCACCGGGTGTAGGAGTGTCCTGTCTTACATTATCAAAGTAAACATTTATCTCCTGACCTGCTGTTGGTATGTATGGTAGTGTAAATGTTTGTGTACTGCCATCTGCACGGAAAGCAAAGTCAGTGTTTGTTCCTGAGAATGTATCCCAACCATGACTAAACCATGGAAGACCATCAAAGCCTACGCTAATATCAAACTCTAATCCTTGTACTTTAACACCATCGTATTCAACACCAGTCATTAACTGCGATGGATCTTTACCACGCATGCCTGCTGTTGGATTGTAATAGTAATTAATTCTATCAGTTGCCTGCATTAAGTCAATTGACTTTTCATATGTTATAGATACAGTTTTACCTTTTCCTGGTGGAACACTAAAGATAATGTATCCTTCTTGTTTTTTGTATGTTTGATCTTTTAAAGTAACAATACTTACATCATAGTTTTCAATATATACAGTTTCATTTGCAATATTAATATTAATTTGACGTTTATCAAGCGTTGGAATATATGTTAACTTAAATTTAATCTGCCCTTCAGTTGCAGTAAATGTATCTGTTTGTGTTTGACTTTGGATTAAATGACTGTTTGCAATCCTATCAAACTTCATACTCATTGCATTTATTCTAACTTTTTTGTTTTCTAATCTTGCATATGCTTTTGCTGTACGTGTTACAGAATTTTGCCCGCCGCCGCCAGCAAGTGTAACAAGAGGAGCACTAATATATCCACTGCCCGGATTTGTAAGAACAATTTCTCTAACAATACCACGTGATATATATGCTACTGCTGTTGCATCTACAAATGCTTCTCCTGGTAAAACTTTATTTCCATTAGGTAATATAGGAGCACCGTAATATGTAGGACCAACAATGTATGGATATGCTGGAACTGTAGTGTCTGTAGGATCTACAGTTACAAAGTATGCATATGTTCCGTTTGGATACTCAGGCGTATTACAAGTTCTACCGTTGTGTTCATCTAAGTCTCCTGATCCTGCAATGTATTCATAGTCTTCTACATATGTTCCATCATGGTTACTACCATCTGAACGTACAGTTGTTTTTAATGAATAACTTGATTTCATTACTCTTGGATTACTTCTTCCTGATTTAGTATTCCATCCATATGGTCCATAAATTGGATATCCATCAAGTGCATATCCTAACAAAGGACTGTGTGCTGTTGCATCTTTGGTATACATTAAACTAGGATCTGCATGATAATGGTAAACTCCATCTTCTTGCGGATGTCCTGATCCGTCATCTATACTTAAAAGTTTTCCTGCATGAACAGCATTTATTGTATAATCAACACCTGCTCTCATTTCAGTTGAGTTTGCTTTTGGATTATGGAATACAACACCGTTTACTGCAACACCAATTGCTCCCATAGGAGTTTTAACTTTTGTATCTGCTTCAACTGGAGTTCTAGTAATCTCAAATGTAAAGTCTTGTGATTTTACAGCAAAGGTTCCTGGGTTTCTAGCAAATCCGTGATCCGGAATACTTGTTGTTTTAATATAAAATCTGCTATCAGTGTAATCAGTAGTTACTAATGGTCTAAATTCATTAGTTTGTATAATTTTAGGTTTGTTAGATCTACCGCCACTAATGATAACCACAGGTGCTTCAGTATAACCTTCACCGTCGTCAGTAACACTTACATTACCAATATTATATTTGTAGTTGTCAAACCAATTAACATAAGGCTCAGTGGTAATTTTATCATCAGTAATCTTAGGAGCAACAAATACTTTGTTTTCTTCGTCCCAATAACTTGGTAAATCAAAATCTGTATTACTTACAGGTGTGTTTTCTACTTGGTCATAACTGTTATAGAAGTTTCTAATTACAGTTCTGTAAGGTTTTACTTCATTAATATATTGTTCAATATATCCTGGATCACTTAATTTGTAATTTAACTTCTTACTAAAGCCGCCAAGTTTATTATCTATAGTTATGAAACTAGTTTTAAATGCCCAGTCTACAAATGTTTGCTCAGAAAATGCATATCTTACTGCAATAAAGAATAATTTGTTCCAATTATTTTTTAAGTCGTCTACAAATATGTTATCTCTAATAATTTCTAAAACTCTACGTGTTTCTTGTATTGGCTCACTGTCAAACAAGTTTACATCATAGTTTTCTTGACCTGCAAAACCAAAGTTTAATAATTCGTAATTATAAACACTTTCGTTAAACTGTATTGTACTATTTGCTTTATACATTAAGTCATATGAGTCATCAAAAGTACCATTACTAACTACTCTTTTAAGAATAATTTTGTTACCGTCCCCAGCGTTGTCAACTTGTACTAATTCGCCAACAGTTGGTGTAATAGTGTTTAACTCGTACGTTGCTTTTAGTTTGTAATTAATGATTGAATCAATATCAAACCCTGCAACTACATAATCTGTATATTTCCAAAAACGTGTTAAGTCAAATGTTTGTGTATTTGTTCTTGACCAAAGTTTAGTACTCGCTTGCCATTCATATATTGTCCAGTTATTATTTGCTGTTGAGTCTAATGTAACTAATGCTCTAAACGGTCTAACACTTAAATTAGCAACTGTGTAATCTTTACCTGTTTTATTAACATTGATTGCTGTTATTTTACCTTGAGCATCAATTACAGATTGTAGTTTTGCACCTGTACCTGTACCTGAAATAGTAATTGCAGGAGCATTTTTATATCCTTTACCAGCATTGGTTATGTTTACAGAAGTTATTCTACCGTTAACAATGTTTGCTGTTGCTGTTGCTGTTATTAAATCTTCTGTACCTACTTGTGACAAATCATCATAGTCGTCAATTTTGATATCCCATTTTCCGCTACCTGATGCAGGTAAAGGATCTTTTTCAGATAATGCATTAATGTTTTTAGTATCAACAACTCTAGTATTACTCATTACTTCATTTGTAAATGTAATAATAGATTTAAGTGCATCTAGTCTATTAACAAACATGCTTTGTCTAGGACGAACTTGTATTCCATATTTTCGTTGTACCGGAAGTGCTTGATCTGGAACAGGATTACCTTCACTGTCATATCCAACTGCACTGTCAATAAGTTTTTTAACTAATAAAGTATTTTCAATTTTCTTATCTTGACTTTCACTAATTAATTGCCATTCGTTGTGTTCTGGAATATCAGTATCTACATTACTGTATTGCACACTTAAGAAAACATCTTTATCATCAAGTGTTGTTTTTACATTGCTAATACTGATTGCATTTTTAGATAAAAGTTGAATACTTTTGATTCCGTATGTTTTAGGATCATTAATAATATTTGCAACTTCAATGGCTGGCAAATCGCGATTGTTTACATTAGGAACTGATACAGTATTTTTAACCCAATAGTAATATCTAGTTTCAAAACCTCCACTTGTAAAATTATAAATGTTTTTCTGTACAAGTGTATCATCATTGTATTTAGGTGTTCCGCTAACTCCTGCTGATTGTCCTTGTTGTGTAACTGAAAGTTCTAACCATTCACTTGGTAAAAGATCAGTTTCAACCCATTCATATACATCAATTGAACTTCCAGGAAATTGTTGTCCCCAGTTTGTTTTTCTATATTCTGTATCACCTTGCTCATACCAGATATAACTCACAGTACTTAAATCCCACCATAGTTGGCCAACATGTTCTTCTGTCCATGCTGTGGTTGGTTTAACTGTTACATTTGTGTCGCCTATAGTATATGAAGCAGGGTCAATGTTTGCTTTGAATGAAATTTCTTTTTCTGCTAGATATGGAATTTTTCCTTTTACAGGATCAATAGTTTCTAAAAAGTCTTTTACGTCATTGTTTAATGTGTTAAATGTAAAAGATTTTTTAACACTATACGGATCTGTAGGATCATCTTGCGTTCTAATTTTATTCCAGCCACTTGATCCAGTTTTTTGATATACAAATAAACTACCAATGTCGTCAGTAAGATCTGCTGTCTTACTATTAGGTGCTCCAACTAACAATGAATTACCTGTGTATATAAGACCTCGACCAAACTCATCAAATTCTTGTGTTGTGTCTGAACTTAATTGCTGTCCATAAACAAACTTTGTGTTTAGTTTTGTATATGTGTATACTGTACCACTTGCATAATTTTCATCAATTATGTTTAAACTTTGGCTATCAAATGTAGTTTCTCTTGTAGTTTCACCTAGTGAACTATCTTCTAGTAGTGTAAATTTATCAAATGTTGTTGTTAATCGATTCTGACCATGTTGACTCCACACAGCAAATCCGGTTCCGTCTTCATTTACACTTACCTTTGCTCCAAACTGTTCTTGTACTTGTTTAAGAGGACTAAAAATAGTTTGTTGGTATGTGTACATATCTTGTGTGCTGTCAGCAGTTACTTCTTTACTAAAGTAATATAATGCTCCGCTGTTAATAGTATTTTGATCATCGTATGGTGCTGATACTATAAGTGTAGTTCCGTTATCACTCATGTCCAATGAGTAACCAAAACTATCACCTGAATCAATTTGATTAAACGTTGCTGAACTTATTGTTTGAATTAATTGATATTCGTTATTTGAATCTAAACTGTATATGAATACTGCACCTTTGTTTGCTGTACTATCATCTCCTTCTTCTTCATATCCTGGAGCCGATATAGCAACAATACTAAGATCTTTATTAGCAGTCATAGTTGAACCAAATCTATCTCCATCTCTACTATTTGGAATTGATAAAATATGGTGATCACTTAAATCCCAATCTAATGTACTACCGTCGGGTCTTGTAGTTTTATCATATATGTAAACTTTACCTTGGAAGTTAGTTTTACCCGGGGCACCGACTAACAACTTTGTATTTGATACTAGTACACTTGCACCAAAATGCAAATCACTTTCTGGTTCACTACAACCAATTATATAGTTTCTTTTAAACAAGTTTTCAGCAGTATCGTATGTGTGTAAAGTTACAACACCTTCTCTATCAAATACACTAGGAGCAACATCAATATTACCAACGCTTACTCTAAATCCACTAGCATATGTACTATCATCGGCCGCTTTAAAGTTACTTGCTTCTGATGCACCTGCTACTAATACTGTTCCGTCATTGCTTAATGCTAAACTTGTTCCAAGTGCAGGTAAGCCTGCATCACTAACAATATTATCACTTGCGTTATCTGAAATAGCAAATCCTTGTGTTACTTGTAGTGTTTGAATTCCTGTATTAAATTCTCTGTTTAAAATATAAATTTGACCTTCATCACCAAACTTTGGTGACGCTACAACAATAGTTCTACCTAAATTTGCAGAAGCGATGTTATAACCAAACTTTTGTTTAGTGATAAGATTTGGAGCACCCCATTTGTTTTCTGTAAATGCTCTTGTCTTTTTATATACTGCCCATTTGTTAGTACCATCATTATCTACAAAAATAAGTGAATCATTTTCTATGTTTGATATATTTTTAATATTGTTAATATCATCTGGGTTATTAACTCTGTTTGAAATAAATTCTAAAATTTCTCCTGATGTACTATCATCTAATGTAGTACTAGTATCACTTCCTTCAACTACAAACTGTGTAGTTGAGTTGATTCTTTTTACAAGATAAACATTATCAACACCTTCTGAAAAACTTTTAATACTAATAATTTGATTAACAACTAGGTTGTGTGCAATGTCTGTGTTTAGTGTAATTTCATTATTTAAGAATTCAGTTTTTAAATCATCTGTTTGAATTACCCTTGCTGGAATTGTTTGTAACTGATACACATTCCAATCTTTGTCTTTGTCCTTTGCTACCCAAATTAGATCACTATCATCAAGTTGGTTAATAACACTGCTACCAATTAGATCTGAATAGTTTACTGAGGTTGTTGGAATATCATCTAATCTAGGATATCCTGCAACTGGCAGTTGATTAAGATAATCACTTGTAATTCCTGCTGTAGTATCAAGTCTTGTAGTTGGCCATGGATTGTTATCATAGTCAACTGGTTTTACAGCAATATTGTTTGCAGTAATTTGTATATTATTTCCTGGCGTAGTATTTGCATTTATAGAACTTACAAAATCATATGCTTGTGGATTTTCTAAATTTAAACTTTCGTCTAAGGTAAATTCAATTTCTTTAACAGTTGAGTTACTTCCTAAACTACCAACTTTAAATGCCCATTCTTCGTCAATTGAAATATCTGTTTGTACATCATCAATCTTTAATCGAGATATTTTATCAATAGCATTTATTGTACCTTTTTCTTTAATATATCCTTGATAAAACTTATACTGTGCTGTATTATCTTGTATAAGATTATCTAAGTATGTTCTTTTTTGATATCCTACCAAATGTTGCGATAACTTACTTGATGCTTCATCAAATGTTTCTGTATCTAAGTTATAGAAATCTTGGAAACTGCTAATTTTAAAATCTAAGTTAGGCAGTAACTCTGCTGTTGGTGCTTGATTTAAATATGACCATTTGTTGTAAACAAAGGTTTCTTCACCTGCAATAAAACTTTTTGCAGTATAAAATTTTGTTTTATATTTTACAACATCGCCAAGATTATAATCTTTGTATTGAGCCCAGGAAGAAATCTTTGCTTCATCATAAACAAATCCTGGTGAATATAAATCGCCATCCCATTCAGTAGTTTTAAATCCAATTAACTTAATACGTTCTTGTCGGTAACCTGCTTCTTGGTCATATATTATATCACCAAATACACTCTTATCGTCAAACACAATAACGTGTTCTTTTTGTATAAGATTTAATTGTACGTTAAAAATACCTTCTTGTGTGTCTACTGGCTTTAATGTAAATCTTCCGTTATCTCTAACTGTGCTTATGCTTTTTCTACTTATTGGATTTCCACCAGCATTGTATATAGAGTATTCATAGAATGTATCTAAAACGTTATCTACTTGTCCTGATGAAAATTCAAAAGAAATATTTCTTGCAAACGGTGCTAGTGTAATAACACTTCCTTTTGCAAAATTTTGTGTAGTCCAATATAAAAATTCTTTTCCACTAAATTTAAAATCTGATATTTCACCAAGTTCGTTGATTCGAGATTCAAACTTAAATCCAATACTTTCAAGATACTGTCCGTATCCTAGTAAAAAATTGTAAACGTCTTGCTTGTTAGTGTACACTGTTTGGTATGGTACTCTAACTAATCTGTCTTCAAACAATGTAGGTATTTGAGCCGATGCTCCACCTGTTGTTGGTAATTCAGCAAGTCTAGTATACTTGCTAACATCAAATTGTTGCTGTGCAGTATGATCTTCTTTTACTCTGTAATACGAACCTTCGTATTGTACAATTTGTTGTGCACCATAAAACTTTTCTTCTGTCCATATAATAAAGTTTGCTTCAGTACCACCAATATTAACTGCTTGGTCATTTTGTCCTAGTCTTGCAGGGTAAATGTTAAACACAGGATTATACTTGTCATAACCTCTGACCATATACCCTTTATCAACTTTTTCTACAACTACACCAGATATACTAGCAGTATAAACTGGATTAGATTTTCTAAATGCAATTTCATAATTTTCATCTGGAAGGAAAATACTTTTATCAGGAGAATTTGGATTAGCACTTTCAAGTAGAACTCTAAGTCTATCTTTATTAACAAACGCACCTGTTTTATATGTTAGATTCATACTTGTTTTTGCAAGTCTACTAGCATAACCTGTAAGCACATCTTGATTTGCTTGTTTCATATAGTCAACTACAAATACATGATACCCTGATCCAAAATATCTTACGTTATTGTAATACAATGTATGTGTTTTTACATCTGTAAAATCTAAAATCTTTCCTGTACTATTGTATATAATGTTACCGCTTGGTGAAACTTTATTTTGACTAGTATCATATTGTGCAGTGAGATAGTTTGCAGGTTTTAGTAATGCTAGAGCAATTTGTTCAACATACGGATACCAACTACTTGATCTCCATGAATACTCCGATGGACCCATGTCACCAAAGACCCAATCATTTCCAATGTCAGTTGTAATAAAGTTACTTACTAAATTTGATTGTAAAGGTGATTTTAAATCGCCGTACTCGTCTACAGGTATAATTTTACTTAATCCTGTTCTCGCATATACCGGATTTGCTTTTTGTTTGTTAAAATCAAAACCTTTTTCTAAATCATTCCAAAGAATATCATTACCTGAAGTGTAAGGAGCGGCTCCATAACGGCCTTCCCACCAACTAGGTTTTTCAGAATATCCAATCATTTCCCACGGAGCAGTATGCGGACGATCTGTATCAAAAAACTTTTTGTAAATCCCTCTCCACGATCCTGGTAAAGTTTCACCGTTAACTGTGTCTAAACCTGAGTTATGATTGTAGGAAAATATTTCCCCTTCTACTGATGTTGTATTATCTAGATAGTTTACTGAATATAAGTTAGCCCAGTAATTAAAATCATCATCTAATACACTAGTAAATTGATCTAATGTAAAATCTGTTTTTCTAAATGCACCTGGTTTAAATTCAGTGTTGTCAAATATATCTCTATTATATTCAACTTTGATATTGTTATAAATTCTTTTTTCTAATTCTAATAATAATTCATCTCGGTAATCATTAAACGTTTTAGTTTTACTTCCATCATGCCCTTGAATAATTTTAGTAGGCTTAATATAAGTGTTATCTGTATAAATTTCTGGTGTATACTTTGGATATAATCCTAACTTTGTAGGAGTACTAGGAATAATACTACCAATAGTATTATAATCATAAATTACTACACTATCACCTATTGCTGTTTTCTTAATAAGATTAACTGTGTTATCAATAGTATCAAAGTTATAATCAACACCATTAATTAAATGTTCACCGTTTAAGTAAACATATACACTTCTATTTGAATTAGTAGTTAGATTAAAGTTACTTTGTATTCCAAAAATTTGTTGTTCAAATGTATTAACTTCGTATGTTGTAGGCGATAAAGATTTACCGTAGCCAGCCATATCACTGTAAAAGTAAGAATTGTTTGAGTTTTGGTTTACAGACATACTATATAATATACTGTCTACATCATCTCTTGGAGCACCTGAAACTTCAATTGTTTCAAACATGTTTAAAAATTGTTGTTTGAATACATTGTAATCAAGTGCATTTTTTCTTATAGATTTAATTACATTTGTTTCGCTGTCAACTAGTCCAAAAATTGCAGGTAATAAACTACCTTGGTGTTTTACATAACGTGTTCCTGATTTATATAAGTTAGGAATATCTCTAGCATTTGATGTGTTGTTAAACTTACCAGTAACATTATTATTATTACTAAAAATAGTTCTAACATGATCAGTTACACTACCTAAAGTAAATGTAGTTAGGTCATTATTTTCACTGTTGTTAGTTAAGTTTATAGGCGCTTCGTAAAATCCAAACTGTGTAGGTACTTCATCAGTGGTAATTTTTATAGTAATTCTTTCGTCTGATGGAATAAATTCTACAGGATTTATATATAATTTTTTACCGTCATCACTTTTTGTTGTAGTAAATCCTGTATTAGGTTTTAGTATCGTTCCGGCATACTCAACAACAATGTCTTTTGCTGTTAGGTATAGTCCTGGATTAGTAATTGCTGTAACTTCAATTAATGTTGTTTCGGCGATTGTATCATTAAGTTGTATAACTTTTTGTCTAGTTTTAGTATCAACCAAACTCCATCCTGATTCAAATGTGTTTTCAGTTAAACTTTTGTTTACTTTAACAACACTGGCCGCTGTGTCTTGTAAAACATTTCCGTCAGTTGTAGAATATACAAAACTATCATTGTCCCAATCAAAGTTGAAACAAATATCACCAATGTTATTAACATTTTGATATGAAATTGGAAATCCTAAAACAGCATCATTTGCTCCGGTTCCTTGTTTGTAACTTAATAGTTTGTTACCAACAAAATTTTGTACGCCATATTTTGTATCAGTAAAACTAACACCGTTATTATCAAATAATTCAAACATCGGTGCTTGGTTAATTGTAGTTTTTTGTTGTCCTTTAATCCATGTTGTTCCATCAAAGTACCAACTAGTGCCTTTATTAGTTACACCGTCAGTAACAACAATACCTGTATTAGTTAAACCGCTTTCAACTTCTTCTAAACGCAGTCTTGACTTTCCGCCATGTTTTACAAATGAAACTTCATAAATCTTTCCTGCTACAGTAATGTCAGGGTCTGCTGTAAATGTAACACGCATACCTGTTGTTAAATCAACTTGGTCAACATAGTAACCTATTTGTCCTTCAACTTCACTAAATGCATCTGTTGTAACTGTGTCAATTACATCAATGTTGCCTAAACCCTGTGTGGCAAAATTGTAAAGTTGCATGTTAGGCCTAAATTCAATAATAGGTCGTTTAGCACGTTGAGTTTCATCTAATACAATATTAGTATTATTATACTTGGCTGTTGCTTCAATAACTTCTTTATGAAACCATCTGTTATATCTTGACCAAGGATTCTTATCAATACTTGCTCTGTTAATACTAACGTACTCTGGAGTTGTTGGTGTACTTTCTCCATCATCATATGGAGTGTCATCAAAACTATCTACATCAAACTCATAATCAAAATTTTGACTATAACCTTCTGGTGTATCAAACTCTGTTACTGGAGTAAGTGTAATTCCTGTTCCAACACCTTCAACATAATAATTTTTATTTTTATATTTTGACGGTGTTACATTTCCTGTAAAATTAACTTTTAATCCGTTAGTAAACACAACTCCATTAGAACTTGTGTACTCTGTTTTACCTAAAACTTCTGTAGGAATATCAATGTTTAACTCATCAACTGCATCTTTAATTTCAAAAATACCTTGCATTGATTGATGATTAGCACAAGTATAGTAAAGTATGTCTGGTGCGCCTTTTGGAATAGTAAACACAACTGTTCCGTTATCAGTACCGTTGTCTGTAACTCCGTCAGTGTATAAATCTGTATTACCTGTAGTTTTTGCAATTTTAATATTAAACGGATGTCCAGGCGCATTTACTTCAAACTTATAAGTTGCACCTCTAAACAATTTAATTACAGGATTCTTTGAACTACCATCTGGCGTAAACACATAAGCACCTGAACTATCATTAGTAACAGTAAATGCACTTATGCTACCTTCTGCTAATCCTGTAACTGTTACTGGACTAGGACCTTGTGGCAACCAATAGTACTGTCTATAGTTTGCAATTTTATCAAAGTCGATATGTGGGTTCCAAGCATAATATTTGCTAGAAAATAAATTGTTATGATTTTTTGTTTCGCTGTTAAAAAAATCTAACTGATTTAATAAATCGTCATATGTTGCTAACCATTCTGTTCTATCATCAAAATCATCTCTGATTACAACACTAGGTAATAGGTTATAACGTCTACGATTAGATGTTGGTTCAGTAAGGTATCTATCCTCCGGCTTTACTGTTGGAGAATATCTACTTCCAACAAAACCGTTAATTTTTTCTAATTGACCTTTACTAATAAGTGTGTCAAATGTTGCTCCAAGAAACTTTTTATTTGCTTCCGTTCTAAAAAACATTGGAAGTAAATCAGCACTATTTCTAAACTTATCTTTATTGTCCTTGTTAACAGGAGCATTGTTGTTGTCACTATATGCCATTAGTAATTAGAACCTCCGCTACTAGTGGTGTTGGTAGTACTTGTTGTACCTGTTGAAACAGTATTAGTTGTTGTAACTATGTTTGTTGATGTAACTGCAACTGTTCCTACTTGTTCAACACTGCTAACAACATTACCTGATGCTTGTAAATTACTTGCTGTTACACTATCGATAATTTCTATATTATCAACAGTAGCACTGCTTACAAAAATTTCATCTGCTTTACTTTGTATCTGAAATAACGATCCAAAACTTTGTCCGTTACTTCTTGGCACAATGACCATGTTTGCTAGGTCAGGTGCAAGATTGTTATGTACAAATGTTGCTAGTTCTGAAAAGTAAAATGTGTCACCAAAGTCCCAATTAGTTACATTAAAGAATGAATTAATTGCTTCAATTACACCACTTTTCAATTGGTTATCACTAATAGTGCTGTTTGGTCCTCTTACAATTTTGAATTGTGCTTGAAGATCTGTATCAGCAGTGGTTCCAAATAATGGTCTGTATTTTACTGAATGGAATATTAATGTATCACTTATTGATTTTATTTTATTTAATTCAGGTTCAAATTGACTTCTAAGTTGTTCTGAACTTGGTGCTAATGGACGGTATCCTCCATTTACAAGCCATGTTCTAAAGTCATTGTCATATGACTCAGTTAACATATAGATATCTATTAAATTAGTTTTACTAGGATCTAACCTTCTATCATTTTCTGCATTATGAATATACTGGAATTTAATATCTGATCTTCCTGGTTTTGCAAAGTATGTGTTGTTTAACTCTAGTACTCCTCTAGTTGCACTATAAGACTTAATAACATTTTCTGTAGAACTATAAAAGTAAAATAGTTGTCCATCGGTATAATCTGCAAGTGCTGGAATACTTGTTTCTTTATCAAAAATTATAAAATTACTTGCATCTACTTTTTTAGCAACTGTATAATTTCCAACAACAGTATTTTGGAAAAATACAAATTTGTCTTGATATCCCCTAGCATCTGTTGATTCTGGTGCAACAACATTTATAAAACTATCTGGGTCATCAATCATTCCGTCATCATCTGAATCGTATAAGTTTACTTGTACTCTGTTCGTATCTTCAAACCCGTCTGTGTTTCTAATTGCTCCAGTAATTTCCCATGGATAATCTTTTGTTAAGATTGAACTAAGAATTGGATCTTCGTTTACTTTAAGAATTTTAATTTGATCCTTAATTACTAATCCTGTTTTAGGATCATATGTTTTTCCTGTAGCATCAACATAAAATTGTACAAGGTCTTGACTTTCAAACCTATAATCTAGTCCTCTGTATGAAACTGTGTATGTTTCACCGTCGGTTTCAAATAGTACAAGCCAACTCTTGTCTGCTTTAGTTCCTGATAAATCACCTTCTCTATCTAAACTAAATGGATCTAATGTATTAGCATTAGCATTAGCAATAATTTTCCATGTTAGCGTAGATTGATCATAACGCAATCCAAAGTTTTTATTTGAAAATACTAAGTCAACTATTTCTGTTTCAATATCACTTGGTAAGTCTGTTACTATGTTAGGTACAATCTCACTTGGTATTGCTAGTGCTGGTACTTTCTCTGTAATTACAATTGGTCCTGTTCCGTCATCTAATGCACCTAGTCCACCGTTAGACCCGTCACCAATAACATTTGCAACTTTGACCCAAATATAATCACTAGTTAATTTTGTTTTAGTTGTTGTAAGTTCTCCATTAGGTAGAAAATATCTACCACTTGGTGGAACAAATTTAATCATACTATCAGTTGCAATAAACCTAAAGTTGTTTCCTGTAAATGAACCAACTGTAATAGGTGCGTTATTCACTGTGTTTCTAAAATATCCTGTTGATCCAAGACTTGTGTTTGTTGATTTAACCCAATCAATGTTTAATTCTGCTGTTTGTATTCTAGGAAATTTATCATAGTAAAAACTTTTAGTTCCTATGCCTGCAATAATAGGTTCAATATTATTTCTTAAAATACCTAATACATCATTTCTTGTACTAAATGTAAAATTAAAATCTATTTCGTAATCATTTTTATAAAGTATTCCATCATCAGCCATTATGTTTGTGCTGGAATATTTTCCAGTTGGATCTTTAATTTCATACTGTCTTGAAATACCACTACTTGCTCTGTTTACTGCTTTTGATTTAACAACTTGTGGATTAGACGTTAAAGGTAAAGTGTTGTAGTCTTCACCTGTAATCATTCTGTTTTGTGTGTAATATGTTTGAGGCGCATTGTTTCTAATACTAGTGACACTTTCTGTAGCACTAGCATTTGTAACTGTAGACTGCAACGCACATTGAACTGTTAGTGTATTTCTTTGTCCACTTTTTGAAGTGTAAGGAATATCAACAATAATATTTTGCATGTCTGCTGGTCTAATTGTGTATGTTAACCCATTTGAAACTCTGTAGTAAACTCTGAACGAACCATTAGGTAAATCACCAAACGTTCCATCTGCAAAATTTAAACTAACTTTGTCTTGGTCTCTTGAAATTACAGAATAAATTTTTCTATTATCTTTTGCTTCTGAATTATAAATAGCGTTTGTTCCAACAACACTATCAAGTTTTGTCCATTGTTCTTTATAGTTTCCAAATTGATCTAATTCCCATAACCAAACATCATCGTTATTAATGTTAGGTGTGTTTAAATTAATTACTTCATTGTTAGAAGGATCTGAAATTGAAAACGGTGAAGTATAAGTTTCACCTTGTTTAAAGTTTAAAAAGAATCCTGTGTTTTCTGAACTATTACCTCTCTTGTCATTTCTATATAATAATCCTAAAGTGTTTCCTGGCAATGGAGTTTCTTCAACTATATTACCTTGATTTAAATTAGCACTTACAATATTAAATGATGTTTGTAACCCTGCAACAGTTTTACTAAATTTGTATGTTGGAATATCTGAATTAGTTGTATTAACTTTGTATTGATCTGTTTGAATTCCTCCAACTGCATCACTAGCATTTGGTTTTCCAAAAACAGTTGTCCCTTGGAAACTATTATTCATAATTGTATTGATCTGCTCTAACCAGTTTACATTTGAATCGTCATTCCATAAAATAAATCTATTACGTAACTGTGTTCCGTTACTGTCAGTTAAATTCTGTGTGGTTTGTATTCCTGTAATTTTTAATAGTCCTGTAGCACATTGGTTACGTTTATTGTTATAACCTACTAATCTTGCAAGACGTAATACACTTTCTTTTTTCTGTGCTGTTTCAATAAAGTTTTCTCTAGCATTTAAGTCAACTCTATAAGATAAACTTTGCCCTAAAAATGCAATTACATCAATTAATGCAAGATATTCACTTGATTCAATATAATCGTTAAAATCTTCTGGATAATTTTTACGTAAGTAATTAATCATCGTCCTACGTATAGTAGGGAAATCGTAAGAACTAAAGTCAGCATCAGTGAAAGATCGATAGATCTTACTCCAATCCTGGTTTACTAAAAGTGAATTTTGTCTATCATAACTTGCCATGCAAATATTTACCTTAAATTATAAACTGCGTATTTTATTTTATGCCATCGATAAGCCACTATTTCGATCAAACGTATATACCATTTGTTCTAGTTGATTGTAGTCTTTAAAGTTAATTTCAATAACAATTTGTACACCAGTTTGCTGTTCAAAAATTGAAATATTTTCAACTAAAACCCTTGGATCTGATCTAAGGACTTCTTTAACGTCATTTTGTAATAATTCAGTTGTTTCTTCTGTTAACGGTTCGTGTATTAGATCCCATATAATACTACCAAAATTTGGATTGTAGATTTTCTCACCTTTTCTAATATTAAAGTGATTCAACAAATCCTGTTTGATTAAGTTTATATCGTATAATGAAAAACTCTTACTATCGTCACTAACCGTACTCGTGCCTTTGTAAATTTGACTAGTTTGCTGTGTTTGAACTACGTCTGTTTTTCCGTCTACATTGATTTCTTTATACTGTGCCATACTGCTATTTACCCACTTTACTTACCACTGGTTTCTCTATCTGTATTAGACGCTGTAGTTTCTATACCATCGCCTGCTTCATGTCCGGGCCAAGGTTCATGCATAGGTACACGCTTCATTATACTATACAACACATCGTCTGATTGATAGTATGCTTCATTCCACGGTTTACTAGGATCAGTAATTGGATTTTCGTAAACACCAAAATCAGTACCATTTGCTCCGCCGACTGCACTTGTATCAAAAGGAAATGGTATGTTAGTTGCTAACGCACTTAACACAATAGGCTCTGCCGGTGGTTGTACTGGTCCAGGCAAGTTTAAGTGTACTGCACTTGTTCCATCTATGAACACAGTTTGAGGTGTTTGTATATTAATGTTATCTGCAAATGCTTTTAAATTAATAGATCCTGTAATACTTGTTGCATTTATTTTTCCTTTAGCATGTATATCAATATTACCAAGCATAGGTCCTGCAATATTTGTATCTATTTTTATGTCACCATGCACAGTCTTAGGAACAACAGGCGGAATAATTTCCCAAAACAATCCCGGAGAAGGAGGAACTTTAACACCCGGAGTATTAGGTACCATGTTTTGTTGTAATGCTTTATAAAATAATGTACCAAATATTACAGTTTCGCCTTTGTAATATGTTCTTCCTGGGTTGTATGTTTGTGCATTCCAAATTTGATTTTCTAGTACGTTTGTTTTAATTTCTAAACCAGTACCGTGACTTTGTCTCATTCCATACTGCGAAACTATATCAATCTCTCCTGATCTAATCTTTGTATTAATTTTGTTTGAAATATCTAAATTAGTTGTGTTTATACTTAGATCATTAGTTGACACTGTCATGTTTGTACCTACTAAATCTAAGAATCCTCTTGAATCTATTACAGTATCTTGTTTTCCAATTAGTCTTAATTGATCTGCTTCAATTTGTGTTCTTTCAATGCCTTTAATGTTAAGGTGTCTACCTGCTTCAAAATTAAGATCTCTATCTGCACGAAAATTAAAATCTGCTTCACTATGGATACTAACACTATCTTTAGCATACATATCAATTTTACCTTCTTTGGTCATTTCAATCCAAGCAGTACCATTTTGATTACCGATATAAACCATCTCTGATGTATCATGAAATAATATTTGTGCACCTTTACTTGATCTTATTCTTACTAGATTATTGTTTCCTCCAGTATCGCCGTCATCCATAACAAATGTATGACCGCCTAGTCTTGTTAGGTTCATAGGTTTTTTAGTGGCTACGCCGCCGGTATCTATAGTTGGTATAAGATCCTGTGATTCTCCTACTCCGCCTGGAGTATTAAATCCAATCATTTTAGAATCGTTATCTCTAAGAATAGATGATGTTGATGATCCCCTAATTGTATCTACTAACAGTCCTTGTTTTTTTAAAACTTTTGCAAAAGGATGAATTGCACGTTTTGCTTTATCTGTAGTTACACGACCATCATAGGTACTAGCATTTTTTTCACTTGCTGGCATTCCAACAGGACTAGCATACTCGTCTAAGTCTGATTTTTTACCAGTAACTTGATCACTACGTGCTGGTTCTGGAATAGTTTGTCCTAGTCCTGGTGGCATAATAGCACCTAACCAAACTCCTCTAGTTGAATCTTTGTTTGGTGTTGCTATAATACCTCTAGTACCAATTTGCGGTGTAGGTACAACCATACCACTTGCTGTTTGAGTATCTTCAAACGAATCAATATTATCTCCGCCAGCATTAACGGGTTTGTATGAAGCATGAGGACTGAGCATCATCACTTCGACTTCACCTTGATCATTATAGTCATTACCTATACGTACAACTCTAATAGTACCTTGACCGCCAGTACCTGTTACTTCTGCTTCAGATATGCTAGAAAATAAACCAAACTCAAGTTCTGATCTATCTTTAGGTCGTTGTACCCTATTAGTTTTTTGACTTTTTAGAAAAACTCCACTCATGTAATAATTCCTTTTGTTCCGTCTGTAGTATTTTTAACTTTTGTAAGTGTACTCTGTACCGGAGTTGATACTTTACTAATAGATTGAGTAATTACGTTGTCAACCGGAACGCCGCCTAAACTTGCTACTTCTGTTACTGCTCCAACAACTTCTGTTGCTGAAGAAATTGCGTTTGATACACTTGAAATTTTTGAAGATAACTCATCTGCAGAAAACGATGCTACATCACCAATTTCGTCAACAACATTTTCTCCGTCACTTTTATTTTTTGAAAGGTCTGTTCTGCCATCGCCGGAAACTTTTGGTTTACTAAATTTACTTAACAATTCTGCTATTCCTTGGGGACTACTTGGTACACTAACCCCGGTTGCTTGTTCTGCTAATCCTACAACAAAACTTACAGGGTCTTGTGCAATTGACTGTGCTTGTGCAATACCACTTTGTACTCTGCCGGCCGCATTTGATATTTCACTAGTGATTGTTTTGACTCCTTTTACTGCAGATTTACTTGCACTAATAGTTGCATCACCAACAGAAGTTGTCCCTGTTGCTTTTGCAGATTCTATACGATTTGCAACTTCACTAGCATTACTAGGAACTTTAACAATAACAGGCTTGTTGTGTTTTGCTAATTCGGCCTCTGATGCTGGCTTGCTGTTTTCATTTACTATTTGTTTATAAAATTCTGGCATTTTATGTACTTCCTGTTACACCGTCAAGCGTACCATACTCATAGTAGTCTTCAGGTTGATTTTTCTTTCTTGCTAATCTTAGTGTTTGTTTAAAAACTCCTTCACTAAAGTTATTACGCACATTAAAGATTTCAAATACACCACTGTATTGATCTCTTTTTAATTTCATTTCAAATTTTGAATTTTGTTCATCACCAAGTTCTGATGCTGTTGGTATATCTTCAGGATATCGAATATTTAATATTACGTGGGGTTCACGAGTAAATGTATTCATTTCACCGTCTTTGGTTAGAATATCTCCTGCAGAAACTTGTGGTCGATCTGCTATTCCACTTCCAACAATATATACAGGGTCTCCTATAATATCAATATCACTCAAAATTAGATGTCTTTCAAAAGGCGGATTATATAAAAAATCTTGAAATATTACACCTATTGCATTTCTATTATTTGGACCTTCTCTATAATTTAGTCTACCAACAGGCGGAGTTGGAGTAAACCCAGATTGTCCATTAACATTTGTTTGAATTGCATCTTCTATAGTTTCTAAAAATGTGTTTGTAGTTGCTTCTTTACCATCTTGTTTTATAGGTTTAAATCTAGGAGGATTTATCAATAACGGGGTTGTAAATAAATTATTATATCGTATGTTGTAACTTAATACATCTAAGTTTTTTCCTGTATAGATATAATTGTATTCACGTACTGCTTTTGCTTTTAACTGCTCTGTTGTAAATTGAATATTAATACCCGGCATTGAACTGTAATGTATTTCAAATGGAGAAACAACATAGTGATATTGGTACACATATCTCATTCTTAAAACATCATATCCAATCACATAACTTATTACTTCTGTTTTGAACCATGGAATCATTTCTGAATTTTGAATTTTTTGTAATTGTTCTGGTTGTTTAAAGATATCCATGTATACACTATTTGTAATCATAGTATCAATAATAGTCATCAAGTTACTGCCTTTTCTAAATGACCATGCTTCGCCTCGACTTTGTAAATTGTACCCGCCGCCGCCGCTCTGCGTGAATTTATCAAACTCTTTTAAAATTGTATCTAATTCTTTCTGTGCTTTAACTACTGCTTCATTCAAACCAGCAATTTCTTTAGATTTATCTACAATTATCTTTCTATTTGTGGCTACTGTTGCCGCTTCTGCTTCTGTTAATGCGGCCTGAGTAGGTTTTCCATCAGGTCCTTTTGATACTCCGGTGCCCAAATTTGTTAATTTATCTGCTAGGGCCGTTGCGTCTTGCACAGTTTTGTCAACTTGATTCTTTATTTCGTCTGGCGCTTGAGGGTTTGCTGTGAACGAAGGATGTTTTAACCTGTCAGTTTCAGAAGTTTCAATTTTATCTTTAGTTTTAGCAATATTATACAATCCTAGTCTTGCACTATCTATTGCATCAAGTTCGGCTTCTAAAAGTCTTTTTGCAGTTTTTAATTCTTTTTCTTTTGCTTTTTTTAGGTCTTCTCTTTTTTCAAGTTCATCTTCATATGATTGTACTTTAAGTGCGCCTGAAGGAAGAATAGAATCATTTAGTCCGGACTTTCCTATTCTATTTGTTCCTGTCAATCCTACAGTTGGGAGGCCTTCAAATGCAGTATTGTCTGTCCAAGTTTTTACTTTGCTTTTCCAACTAGATGCTAAACTTGCAAGTGTTTTTCCGTTTGATGGAAAATTTCCACCGTATCCGTCTGCAAACCAAACATAATATTCGTTAGGCATACAATAGCCTACCGGAACAGTATCGCCGCCTCGTTCTAGTTGACCTTTTAATTCAGTATCCGTAAGTGCTTTTTGTATGGCCGCTTTTTGATCCGGATCATTATCAACATCTTGTTTGTGTTGTAACATTCTTTTTGCTTCAAATTCAGAATGTTTTAAAAATACACTAGAAGTAATACTTTCAACAGACTCTACACTATTAACACGCGGAGTTACATCATCAAACAATGTATTATTAACTGCTGTAGTTGCTTGAGAGTTAAATCCTAAAAATTTTACAGAATATCTAGCACCTGCTTCAGTAACTTCCATTTCACTGTTTTGTATTTTGATTGGAAGGTATCTAGTTGTAAATGGCGGAGTTACTGCTCTGTCAGATTCTGCATCTCTACCTATAAACGAAATTACTAATAAAAATGGAGCATCGATGTAGTCAGGATGTCCGCTGAATCTAGAGGAGTTAAAAAGTTCTCTATAAAATTGCGATACACTGTGAGGCTCAACAATTTCAAATGTTCCTGTGGTTAAGTTACTATTACCCATGTCATTAATACCGGGTCTAGTTTCAAAATCTAAATTTTCTATAAACAAATCTTTGTCTCTAGAATCGCCTTGTAACGGATCACGTTTGTAGGAACCTGCGGCATATGTTTGACCATTTTCACGTGAATACCCGCCGCTTTTTGCAACTATATAAAAATCTTTATTTTCAACACCGTTAGGATTTATAATTTTTCCTTTGTATGTTTCTGGATCGTTTATTTGATCAGTTGATACTGAAACAAGAGTAATGATATAGTTGTAACTATTTAAATCATGTAGTGCATTGTGTCTTCCTTGAACTTCTGGATAAAATGATGTCCAATCTGCATCAGCATTTATAGCAAACCCTGCGTCGGCACCATTGTACATATCGGCGCCCTTTTTAACTTCCTTGTAAATGGCTGGTCCAGGTCCTTTATCAGAAACTGTATCTGAGTTGTTATTAACAGTAGGAGAAACTTTAGTTGCCCTTGTGTCTTTATTATCAGTTCCTCCAGCAAATACTTTTTTAAATTCTTCCTCGTCGTCGATATAGTATGGATTTGGTTTCCAGTTTTTAGTATCTGTCCACTTTCTATCATCATCATCGCCATAAGGGCCATCGTATATTTCGTAATCTTGTTTGATATAGGCACGTTCCCATGCAGGCATTTGACTTTCTACACCCGGATCGCCATTGTCAACTCGTTCAATGTCACTTGTTTCGTTTACATTATCTGCCATTACTAATTTCCGATTGTGCTTCTAATTACATCTATTGTTGGAATATAAATGTTAACTCCAGCAACAAAATCAAAAACAGGATCATCTAAAACTTCGGGATTTCGTGATTTAAATACCCACCATAAATCAGGATCGTCAAATAAATCACTTGCTAATAAATCAGGACGATAATTATATTGAGGTTTAAGTTCATATAATTTGTCGCCTAGTTTGGCTGGAATTTGTCTATAGTTAAGAATATCTAAACCAAGACTGTTTTGTCTAGTTGTAGCGTATAAACTTGAATTTGAATATCTTGGCATTATAACATTCCTTTGTCAATTGTAAGATCACCATTTATAAACTTTTCAATAGTAAACTGTGCTTGGTCTCTTCTTGAAAATGCAGGTAAGCATTCAATAGTAAATTCTGCTCTAGTCGGTACCGCAGTTGCTTGACCTTGTACTCCAACTGAGATATAATCAACATCTTCATTAAGAGTATAAAAGAAACTTGAGATAACAACTGGCAAATTATTGAATTGATATTCACCATATCCGCTCAATCTACAAACCGGTGGTGGTGCACCTGCATCTTTTCCTCCACCAAAGTTCATTTTAGTAACTGCTCTCAATGCATGTATTGCTCCTAGCATATATTTTGCATCATCCGGAGTTTGTGCTGTAAATGTTCCAACAATTGAAATTGCGTCCAGAGCCGAGTTCTGGTAAGCATAATACGTATAATTACTATGTGTGGGATTTAAATTATTATAATTGGCTCTGGTTTGTACAACAATTTGCGGAGTATAAGGAAATACTATTCCTCCATCTTTTGTGTTTGCTATATGTAGTGCTGGCCCACCTAAATAACTCTTGGGGACTTTAATTTTGATTCTAGGATCTTCGCCAAACTTTTCACCTGAGAATGAAATTGTTTGTACTGGTGGTTCTGATCCTTGTTTAGGGTCATCTCCAAGCAACGATTGTAATCGTTTTAGTTTTCCGCCTAGGCCTGATGCACCTACAAGGTTGTCAACTAGTTTGCCGCCCAAGTTAGTTAATTTGTCATTCATATTATTTTGGCTCCTTTTGGTAATAATATTTATTGCATTTATTAACTACGTAGTTTATAATAGAAGTTACATACGGAGAATCTTATGAGAAAAGTAAAATATTTAAACAATAAAGATCTACTTAAACAGATCCATATAAGCAAAAACAGTTTTAGTTCGTATACTGACGACGATTACCACAGATTTGATATCATTTTACCAAGTTTAGAAAAAGTTAATAGACTTACAATAGCAGAAGCAAAAAGAAATCAGGCTGATAGAATTGGAAAAGCGGCATATGAAGCGGCTAGAATGTCAGGCGACAAAAAGACTAAACTTGCACAAGTTACACCTGATTGGCGTAAAATTGAAAAAACATCGTTAGTATTTAGAATTATGACGTTTGATCATATTCCAAAAGCACCAGGTAGAAAGCGTAAAACTAAAACTATTGCAGACGAACATGAACGTTGTAATTTTCCTCCATTCCAGCATTGGAAATTTGATGAAAATGATAATCTAGTTTGTGTAGGCAAAAGCCACTGGGAAGGTGGTATGCAAAACGGAAGTTTTAGTAAAGGACACGGCCGTGTTACTGAAGAACTAGGAAGAATGTTTTTAAAACTTGCTGACAGATACGGTACTCGATCTAACTGGCGTGGCTACACATATAACGATGAAATGAGGGCTCAGGCTGTATTACAACTTTCACAAATTGGTTTACAGTTTGACGAAAGCAAAAGTGAAAATCCTTTTGCATATTATACTGCCGCAGTTACAAACAGTTTTACAAGAGTGTTAAACATAGAAAAGAAAAATCAAAATATTAGAGATGACATTCTACAAGAAAATAATCTTAATCCTTCATTTACTAGACAGAACGAAAACGTGTTTAAAGAAGATAAAGAAAAACTTGCAGAATTCTATAAAAGCATTAGACGTCCAAAAGCAGACTATTAAGGTTGACAAACCCATAAGGTTTCACGTATAATGTAATAACAATAGTATAAGGGAAGGCATGACACAATTATTTAAAAAGGCCGCAGTGTTTACGGACATTCACTTTGGTCTAAAATCAAACAGCAAAATTCATAACGATGACTGCGAAAGGTTTGTAGATTGGTATATTGAACAAGCCAAAGCAAACGGCTGTGATGTAGGAATCTTTACAGGAGATTGGCATCACAACAGAAGTGCGTTAAACTTAACCACTATGGATGCTAGTTTGCGATCACTAGAAAAATTAGGTAAAGCATTTGATAAGTTTTACTTTTTTCCAGGCAATCACGATTTATATTATAAAGACAAAAGAGATATTCACAGTGTAGTATTTGGTAAACACGTACCAGGTGTTACTGTGATTACAGAACCACAAGTAATTGACGATGTTGCTTTGGTTCCTTGGTTAGTAGGAGAGGAATGGAAACAAGTTTCAAAAATGAAGTGTCGATATATGTTTGGACACTTTGAACTTCCTAACTTTAAAATGAATGCAATGGTTGAAATGCCCGACACAGGCGAAATCAAAGCAGACGACTTTGCTAATCAAGAAATGGTGTTCACGGGCCACTTCCACAAACGTCAACAACGTAAAAACATCTATTACATTGGTAATGCCTTTCCACACAATTACGCCGATGCATGGGATGACGAACGTGGTATGATGACGTTAGAATGGGGAGGTGAGCCCGAGTTCATCGACTGGAAAGATTGTCCAAAATATAGAACTATTCCGTTGAGCAGATTATTAGACAAAACAGAAGAAATACTTTCTCCTAATAATTTGTATCTACGTGTAACACTTGATATTGATATTAGTTACGAAGAAGCAAACTTTATTAAAGAAAACTTTTCTGCACAATATGATGTAAGAGAAATAAGTTTGTTGCCAGATGCTAATGTAGACGACGAAATGAATAAAATGGAACCAGGTGAGATTGATTTTGAATCAGTGGACCAAATTGTAACCGATCAAATAACAAAATTAGATACAGAAACATACAAACCAAACTTGTTGTTAGATATCTACAGAGGATTGTAATGTTTAAAATTAAAACTTTAACAGTAAAAAACTTTATGAGTGTGGGCAACCAAACTCAAGCAGTTGACTTTGATAAAAATTTACTTACTCTTGTGCTAGGTGAAAACTTGGATCTAGGAGGAGATGATGCAGGTTCACGTAATGGTACAGGTAAAACTACTATTATTAATGCGTTAAGTTATGCATTATACGGCGAAGCACTTACAAAAATACGTAGAGAAAACTTAATTAACAAAACTAACGGCAAAGGCATGTTAGTTACAGTTGAGTTTGAAACTAACGGACAAAACTATAGAATTGAAAGAGGACGTAAGCCTAACATTCTTAAATTTTACCAAGAGAATGTTGACGTTACCGCAGATGACATTGACGAATCGCAGGGCGATAGTCGTAAAACACAAGAAGATATTGCAAAGTTATTGAACATGAGTCATACAATGTTCAAACATTTAGTGGCGCTTAACACTTATACAGAGCCTTTCCTTTCACTCAAAGCCAATGATCAAAGAGAAATTATTGAGCAGTTGTTAGGCATCACTATCTTATCTGAAAAAGCAGAACGTCTTAAAGAAGAACAAAAAAGAATACGTGATGCTATTGCTGAAGAAGATGCAACAATTAAAGGTATCGAAACAGCAAACCAAAAAGTTCAAGAGTCAATTGATAACTTAGAAATTAAATCTAAAGCATGGGACGCAAACCAAGCAGAAGAAATTGCTAGAACAACGAAAGCAATTAGTCAATTAATTACTGTTGATATTGAAGCAGAGATTCAATCACACAAAGATAAGAAAGAATGGTTAGTACAAGATACAGAACAAGCAAATCTTAACAAAGAAAAAGCAAGTTTAGAAAGCAGTATGTTACGTGCTGAACGCACACATTCTAAATATGAAACAGAACTAAAAGATATTGCTAATAAAAAATGTTTTACATGTGGTCAAGAACTACACGACGAAGCACATGAAAAAATTCTTGCTGAAAAACAAAATGATGTAACTGAAAGTCAAACATACATCGACGGTATTACATTACAATTAACCGAAGTGCAAGAAAAGTTAGATGTTATAGGAGATATTAACGGATGTCCTAAAACATTTTATGACAGTAGTGAAGAAGCATATAATCATAAAAATAATCTAGCAAGTTTAGAAGAACGTAAAGTAGAAAAAGATGCAGAAATAAATCCATACACAGAACAAATGGACGAGTTACGTGACCAAGCACTGCAAGAAATTAATTGGGATAATATAAATGCTCTAACAGAAATGAAAGAGCATATGGATTTCTTGTACAAACTACTTACAAGTAAAGATTCATTTATTCGTAAACGTATTATTGATCAGAACCTAGCGTTCCTAAACAAACGTTTACAATTATATTTAGATAAGACAGGATTACCACATCAAGTTGTATTTCAGAACGATTTAACAGTCGAAATTACAGAACTTGGGCGTGACTTAGACTTTGATAACCTCAGTAGAGGAGAACGAAATAGACTCATATTATCTATGAGTTGGGCATTTAGAGATGTTTGGGAAAGTTTATATCAAAGTATTAATCTACTGTTTATTGACGAACTTGTTGACAACGGACTTGATGCCGCTGGTGTTGAAAGTGCATTGAGTGTACTTAAAAAGATGAGTAGAGAACGCAATAAAAACATTTATTTGATTTCGCACAAAGATGAACTATCTTCACGTGTGAATAACATATTGAAGGTAATTAAGGATAACGGGTTCACTTCTTATAGTAATGATACGGAGATTGTGAATGCCTAAAACTACCCATGAGTTGCTTGTTCAAGCAATGATGGACTACTATAACACGCAAGAAAGATTTGAAGCAAAAGGCTTCGATGAAACCGGTCGAAAGGCACGATCTATTCTTAGTGATATTAGAAAACTAGCGACAGAAAGACGCAACGAAATACAGGCAAAACGTAAGGCACTTAAAGTTATAAAGAAGGCAAACAAGCAGGAAAGCCAGAATCAAGATCCAGAATTATAGGCACAGGTAAGTATCTGCATGGAGTGGACTTATCAGGGCAAAAAAATAGAAGATCTTCCACAAGACTGTGAAGGTTTTGTATACCTGATTACGAACACTACTAATGATCGCAAGTATGTAGGCAAAAAACTAGCAAAATTTAAAAAAACACGCCCACCACTTAAAGGCAAAAAAAATAAACGTAGAAGCAAAGTAGAATCAGACTGGAGAGACTATTGGGGATCTTCAGATCATTTGAATGCTGACGTACAAGAACTAGGCCCTAACAATTTCACAAGAGAAATACTTTATTTTTGCAATAGCAGAGGCTTAATGAGTTACCTAGAGGCTCGAGAACAATTTGAAAGACGTGTGTTAGAAACAGACGAATACTATAACGGAATTATTAATGTTAGAGTAGGCAGTTCAAAAATTCTTAAAGAAGCACTAGGCAACATAGGCAATACAAACAGCACACAAGGTTAGCAGGCCAGATTATAATACTGCTGAGTAAAAGGTCCCGTGATAAGGACACTCGTATACGTTGATCGACCACCACTGTGAGGTAAGCCATCAAACCAATTGGGCTCACTGGTTAACGGAGATTGAATGCTGTCAATCGAAAAACACAACACAGTTCATAAAAACTCTTTAGCAATAGGAACGAAGCGAGAGGTAGCGTAAGCGATGTCGACGTAGGTTGGGAAAGGTCAGAGCCCATTGAACTATGTGTATAAACAAATAACCTATTTCCAAGTCTTGGCTGTGACGAACTCACATGATGTTCAAGATTAGATGGAACCACTGTGTAGGTTCCGTCTGACTGAAACAATCTACATGATGCTAACAATTACTTCGTAATTAATTAATCTACTTTTAAATAATCGTGTTTGAGCGATAGCGAAAAACACAAGTGAACGTAGTTCACTTCTTAATAGTTTCACACTTAAACCAATGCACAACATCGTCACAAGGATCATTAACATAATGGTGTTCGAACCATCTGATATCTTGTAAATCGTCTTTTGGTCTAGTGTAGATCGGGATCGCGTCCAAAGCCTTTTTTGACTTGGCTTGTTTTATATTCTTCAATTTCAATCTCATTTGCTGGAGCGTCAAGTTTTAAAAAGTGCAATACTTCTTGTGCTTGTTCTAGCGAGGGTATACCGTTAGCAAGTGTGTTGCGTGAGGTATGATCATATATTCTATACATTGTTATCATAGTAAGATTATTTAGAGTTGTAGTTAGTGTGATTAAACTGTGCTATTTGGTTTTTGATGTCTAGAATGCTGATTATATAAATACATTTAGGAGAAGACCACATGAAAATTAATGAATTTACACAACTTGACGAATTCCTTACTAGAGCAAGTAGAATTACCCGTGCATTTAACAGTTATGTAAAGCAGAACAACTTACAACCTACTCATCAAGCATTTGTAGACTATATGAACAGCAAAGATATGGATAGTAAAGGTGTTGCCGACATGCTTAACAAAGCAGGTTTAGATGTTAGTACTGGTAGTACTAGTACTAGTCAACCTAAAACTACAGGTGCGGAGATTGGAAAAAACTTTATAGATGGGAAAAAAGTAAATCCATTACCAAATACAGATGCTACTACATCGCAAAAGCCGGGCGCCGGCGCCAACCAGGCAGTTGGCAAACAAACGGCCAAACAACCACAACCTAAAACTGCACAACCTCAACAACAAAAAGCAAGTTCACTAAACAAATACTTTCAAAACTTTAGTAGTACTATGAAGCAAACTTCCGACAAAGGTCAAAAGATTGCACTAGCCAAAGAACTTGTAAACATTGTTGCAGACAGAGGTGGACAAGATTCACAGTCAGCAGTTGCACTATTACGCAGAAGTGGAACACTGGACAACAACTTTAAACAAGCGGCAATGAACGCTCTTAAAAAAGGCACAAGAATGGAAAGTGTGTTTGTTGAACAGTTCTTACAAGTGCTAAAAGAAAATGATATTAGTCTAAAAGACATCGGTTTAAGAATGACTTTAACAGAGGACAGTGCTTACATTGTTACTTTGTTAGAACAGAATTTAAGTAAACAAGACATAGAAAAACTTTCAAAACAAGCGGCCAAAGATAATCCCGGAGCCATGGCGGCCGCGGCAAGTGGATTAAGAAAAGGTTACAAAGTAGGAAGAAATCCTTTGAAAACAGCAGGAAGAGCGATTGCTGACAAATTCAAAGGTGCCGCTGATGCATATGACGATGCTGAGAAAAAAGAAAAAGGCGGTAGTACACAAGATACAAGAGCAGGTGTTAACACACTACGTACTGAACTTGGTTTAGAAAATCCAGCAATGGCAGTTAAAGCATTAGAAAAACTACAAGCAGGTAAGCCTCTTAGTAATAAAAATGAATTAAATGCTGTCAAACCAATTATAACTGCTGTTCAATCTGCACTACAAAGCACACAAGGTCGTGCTAGACTCAAGCAATTAATTAAAACTTTAAAATAGATTTTAGAAAAAGTCTCTTCCAGACTCTTTGGTAATTTTTAGATTTTCATCTACCATCTTACTTATGGCTTTTCTTTCTTGATGTGTAGTATAATATGCTCCGTCAAGTTGTAAGCCGCCACGCATGTACCAGCACATCTTAACAAGTTCTGCAATTAATTGTTCTACTTCTTTATCAAGGCCGGCAACAAACTCATCTATCTCAGATAGCGGGAGTGTCCCGACCTTTATGCGAAAAAACTTGCGTTATCGAACACCATTGGTACATCGATTGTTTTATCGGCGCCTTTCTCCACATAATCTTCTGGAACTTGAAACTTTGTAGTTGGTGTGCTCCATGTATTTTTTAATTGTTCTAAATGTTTTTGTACAGACATAAATGTTTGTTTGTCAGTAGTTTCAAAAAACTGTTTGATTGCTTGAGGATTAGTTTCTATACCTTCGGGTGTTTCAATACTTGTTATATTAGTACAAACCATATCCAAGGTCATTTGACTTAATTTTTTAAATCCTTCTTTAAATGCTTTCATTTTTTGATCTTCATCAACTTTGTCATCTTGCATTATTTGAGAAAGTCTTTGATTTTCAAAAGTTGTCATAAAAAACTGTGTAGTTTCTTTGTAAGTTAATGGCCTTAGTTTAAATGTTAATTCACCTAACTGCATACTACCATTCCATGTCTTGCCTTGCATACTATCTAATATAGTACGTAAATCGATTTCAATAGTTTCACTTCCTACTTTCATATCGTCATCTTCAAAATATCTAATAGGAACTTGTAATTCCATTTTCTCGCCATATGTAGCAATACGTATAGCAATTAAAATAGCATCTAAATCAATTGACGGCATACTCCATGGATCATCAATCATCGGACAACATGATTTAATTACATCTACAGTTGCATCGCCACTCATTAATGCATCAGGTGTTTTGATCATTATTTCGTCTTTGGCCGTCATTGAATAAATTGGTAATTCTCCTGATCCAGTTTTTTCCATTGGATTAGAAAGATAAAAATTGCCATTACTAGGCAACTTCAAGTAAATTTTTGGTTGGCGTTTGTACTTGTTTAAAACGCTTTGATTTTCCATGGTTGTTATCCTCTATAAATACAGTTGTACTAATAATTAGTAAATGTATTTATATACGTATATTATGGAGATTTTTAAATTATGGCAGTAACTGGTCAAATTGGTGATGCAGATGTAAGATTGGATAATGCGGCTGAAGAAGCCACAATGCAGAAGATCTTAGACACGTTACGTGATATGAATTCAATGGGCAGTGGCGGAGGCGGTGCTGGAGTTGGTGGTGCAGGCGCCGTTAACATGGGTAAATTAGGTAAATCTGTTACTTTCGCTACTAGTACTATGAAAGGGCTAGGAGTAGCAACCGGTTTAGCCGCAGGTGCTCTATCAGGTCTAGCATCAATGGGATCAGGTGCTGTTAAACTCGGTGCAGGATTCATTGCGGCCCAACCTAAAGTTACAGATTTTTCCAATGCATTAACTAAATTACCAGGAGTATTAGGAGATCTAGGTTCTGCAATTCATGCAGTTGTAGAACTATTATACAAAAACTATACAACATTCCAACAACTATCAGCATCAGGTATAGCATTTGGCGACAAATTAGAATACATGAACGGAATGGCGGCTAGACTAGGTATTGGTTTAGACGGACTTGCAGGAAGTTTAGCATCCAATTCAGAAAGACTAGCATTTTTAGGAACAGCAACACGTGGTGCTGAAATGGCAGTTAAAGATGCGGCCGCGGCATTTGATTTAAACAGAGATAGTTTACAGAGATTTGGTTTAAGTTTTGAAGAACAAAACGAAACCTTTATGAGATTCTTTGCACAAAACTCAATGGCATTACAAAGAGAAACAATGACACGTAGTCAATTGATTGACATGAGTGATGATTATGCAAAAGGTATTAGAAGACTATCAGAACTAACAGGTACTCAAGCAGATGCAATTCAAGACGAAGTAGATAAAGCAAATGCTAACAAATCGTTTGCAGTGTTTATGTCTGGACTTGAAGGACAAGAAAAAGCCAGAGCAGAATCAGTGATGCGAACATTTGGACAGTTTGGTGATTCAGGTAGAGAAGCGGCAATGTCGATGATAATGGGTGTAGCACCTCTTACTGAAGGTGCGGCTCAAATGATGACCATCAATAAAGGATTTAGTGACACACTTAGGCAGTCTGTTTCATCATCTAAAAACTTTAACGGTTCTTTAGAATCATTTGAACAAGGTTTGTTGAACAATGTTACTGCTTTTGCAAACAGTCAAAAAGGATTTGTACAAAGTAATGCAAGATTTGGTGCGGCAATTACAATGGCTGGCGATGGACTTGGTCCAACGTTTGGTGATTTGTTAATGGGTATTCAAAAATTTACAGGAAGTGCTGAAGATTTAGAAAGTGACATGGGTAAAACAAGTCCACTAGCACAAGCATTTAATGATCTAAACTCTATGTTACAAACTCTAAGAGAACAATTAGCAGATTCGTTTGTTCAAATTGTAACATCAAAAAAGTTTCAAGACGGAATGACTTCCTTTACCAATTTTATATCAGATGTTACAGACGATATTGAAAAAGAAGGGTTTTTTGGTTACATGAAAAGAATCTTTGGCGAGTTGATGACATACATGAAGATGGCAGTTAATGACACGTTCATCGGTGGTATGTTTGTAGACAATGATCCATTGAAAGCAGAGATTGAAAAGAAATACTCTAAAATTGCAGGTGACTCACAAGCATTGTTGGAAGCACGTGATAATGCTACATTTGATATTGAGAAAAAAGTCTTGAGTAAAATGATTACACCTTTAGTTACAGCAAATAGAAAAGATGTTACAGATGCAGGTAACGCCAAATATCAAGAAATGACCGGAAAAATTGCTGAAATGTATTCTGGTGGATATCTTGACAAAGATATGCAAGGAAACTTTAAAGTTAATTCTGCTTCTGTTGAAATGTTTTCAGATCCAGAACTTAAAGCATTTCTTCCAGCAGGAATAACAGATCTAGCATCATTAACAGCACATCTAAACAAAGCAAACAGACTTGGAAATATATTAGGAATACACAGAGGCGGTTTTGACTTTAGTGAATTTACAGATTCTGCAAACCCACTTAACGATCCTAAATTTATTCAATATATGGGACAAGAATTTGGACTACAGTTAAGAAACATGGGAACATTAGGAGCAACTGGTAAATTCTTTGAGCCTAGAGATACACTCGCTATGATTCATAAAGGTGAAAGAGTGTTAAATCCGCAAGAAGCACAACAAAGTGTAACTCAAACGTCGGGATCGAGCAATTTGGTTAATAAACTAGTTGACAGCAACCGGGAAGGTAGTGTAAAATTACTAGATGCGTTAAATATGCTTACAAGGAAAATGGATACACAGAATAATTTAACTAAACAGGTTATAGCAACTGTTGAACAATACAGTTAGGAAAAAAATATGGGTTGGAAAAAATACTTTCAAGAATATAAACCAGAAAATACTTCAGGACAAGTAAGTCCAGTATCTGGTAGCGGACAAGTAGGTCCTGCAAGGACAAACTATTCGAGTTTCTTGCCTGATGTTTATTCAGGACATCCTAATCGTGTTGAACGTTACGGACAATACGAAACAATGGACTCTGACAGTGAAGTTAATGCGGCCTTAGATATTCTAGCAGAGTTTTGCACACAAGAAAATATGGAAAACAAAACTCCATTTCAGTTGTTTTTTAAACAACAAGCAACAGGTGCAGAAACAAAAATATTAAAACAGTATTTGCAACAATGGGTTGACATGAACCAATTTGACAGACGTATTTTTAGAGTAATGCGTAATGTATTCAAATATGGCGATGCATTTTTTGTAAGAGATCCAGAAACATTTAAATTGTTTCATATTGATCCTGCTAAAGTTAACAAGGTAATTGTTAATGAAAGCGAAGGTAAAGAACCTGAACAATATGTTATTAGTGATATTAATGTAAACTTTCAACATCTAAGTGTATCACAAAAGAATCCAAACGCAGGCACAGGACAAATAGATTATACAACTTCAGGCGGAGGCCAAGGAAGAGGGTATGTCGGTGCTAATTCGGGTTCAGTTGGTACAAGATTTGATAGAACACAAAACCAAGCAACAATCGAAGCAGAGCATGTTGTACATTTAAGTTTAAGTGAAGGGTTAGATAGAAACTTCCCATTTGGTAACAGTCTATTAGAAAGTGTTTTCAAAGTTTATAAGCAGAAAGAATTACTTGAAGATGCAATTATTATCTATCGTGTGCAAAGAGCACCTGAAAGAAGAGTATTTTACATCGACGTAGGTAACATGCCTACTCACCTTGCTATGGGATTTGTTGAAAGAATTAAAAATGAAATTCATCAACGTAGAATTCCGTCAGCAACAGGCGGTGGTACTAACGTTATTGACGCTAGTTTTAATCCACTATCAATTAATGAGGACTACTTCTTCCCACAAACAGCAGAAGGACGTGGTTCTAAGGTAGAAACACTACCTGGCGGTACTAACTTGGGTGAAATTGATGACTTAAAATATTTTACTAACAAGTTATTCCGTGGTTTACGTATTCCAAGTTCTTACTTACCTACCGGCGCAGATGATTCTGCCGCACAGTACAACGATGGTAGGGTAGGCACTGCTTATATTCAAGAACTAAGATTCAACAAATACTGTGTAAGACTACAAAATTTAGTTGCATATGTATTTGATAGAGAGTTTAAAATGTTTATGAACGCTAAAGGTGTAAACATTGACAACAACTTATTTGATTTAAAAATGAATCCACCACAAAACTTTGCTTCATATAGACAAAGTGAAATGGATAATGCTAGAGTTAACACGTTTGCTTCACTACAAGAAGTACCTTACATGAGTAAACGATTTGCACTTAAACGTTTCTTAGGTCTTTCACAAGAAGAACTTGCAGAAAATGAATCAATGTGGCGTGAAGAAAACACCAATGAAAACTTCAATAACGCAAGTGCTGGTGCAGAAATGCGTGGTGCAGGTGTTACACCAAGTGGTATACAATCAGACTTAGATGATCTTGGTACTACAGAGCCTGGAGCAGATGCTCCTGAACCAGAAATAGATGTGTCAGACACTGATACTACTCCTGGTGGCGACACAGTTTAAGGTAAATAATAATATGTTGTTAAAAGAATTTTTTTATTTTGATAAAGACGGACAAGACTTTGAGGACGATAAACGTTATAGTGCTCAGAGAGATGTTTCTGTAATTAAACCTACGGATACTAGAAAAACTAGACTTACACTAGAACAACTTAATCAAATTAGACGTACATCTGAAGCAAGAGAAGTTGAACAAGCAAAAGAATTAGAGTTTGTGCAACTGATGTATGGACAACCTGCTCAAGAAGATACTACCCTTTAATAAAACTGTTTAAATACCATTATGAACACAGCATTCGTAATGGGTAATGGTACCTCCAGAAAACATTTTGATGTAGAAAAGTTGCGTGGCAAAGGAAACATCTATGCCTGCAATGCTGTTTATCGAAATTTTGAACCTGATGTTCTTATTGCAGTTGATCCAAAAATGGTACATGAGATTGTAGCAGATGGCTATCATCACAATCATGTAGTATGGACAAACTATAATAACGGATACAAAGAGTATACTAATCTTAATTATTTTCAACCTAGCAAAGGATGGAGTAGTGGTCCTACAGCACTAGCAAAAGCGGCTGACGACAAGCATAAAACTATCTATATACTAGGATTTGATTATATGGGGTTAAATGGTGGCAAAAAGTTTAACAACTTGTTTGCAGATACTAACAATTATAAAAAATCAAAAGAACCAGCAACATATTATGGCAATTGGCTTAGGCAAACTGAAAGCGTAATCAGAACCAATACTGATATACAGTTTTTAAGGGTAACTAACGTTGGAGATTTTTGCCCCGGACAACTTAACAGTTACGATAATATACGCAATATTGACTATGATGAACTCGAATTTAGACTCAAAAAACCACATGATTAGCAAGAATGTAATAAATGAGCCTATTTTCACCGGTAAAAGTGGTTTTATCGTAAATACAAGGGACAGCCTTGCCAACTAATATAAATTAAGGAGAAAACAATGTCAGATACAAGCAAATTTGAACAACTGCTTGATCTTCTAGTGAATGAAGATAAAGATAAAGCAGAAGAACTTTTCCACGATATCGTGGTAGAGAAATCAAAAGAAATTTACCAAGGACTTATTGAGTCTGAGGAAAAAGAAGACGAAGTTGAAGAAGCAACAGATACGTCAAAAGAAGACGAAGTTGAAGAAGCAACTGACGCAGAAGAAAAAGAAGACAAAGTTGAAGAAAACTTTGAAGATGAATCAGTCGAAGAAGTCGGCGGTGATGCAACAGATATGATGATGAAAGCAGTATCCGGTGATGACGAAGACGAAATGAAAGATTTCGACGATGACGGTAAAATGGATGATCATGAAGAAGAGCATGGTGATATTGAAGACCGCGTTGTAGACCTTGAAGATGCATTAGACGATCTTAAAAATGAGTTTGAAGCCATGATGGACGACAAACCAGAAGACGACGATGCAGAAGAAGGTGACGAAGAAGAATCAGAAGAAGCCGAAGAGGAAGCAATTGAACCTGCTATTGAGTCAACAGACGAAGAAGCAGAAGTTGTAGATGAAGCGAAAAAAGATAAATCCGCTGGCGAAACTATGCGTGAATACGTAGAAAAAGTTTCTGCTCCATCTAATTCCGAAGGCGCTGATGCAACTACTTCACCAGTAGCAAGTAACGCTAAAGCACCTAACGATGCTAAAGCACATGCTATCGGCGGTAGTGAAGAAAAGGGCGGTAGTGCTCAAAAGCCAAAAGACATGGGAACTTCTTTCGAGAATGAACCAGGTTCAAAAGCCGGAGACACTTTTAAGAAGGCATCTGCACCAAAGAGTGCTGAATAATTAGGAGTTTGCTAATATGGCATACTTAAGAGAACATCTTACGTTCGATCAGGCGAAAGTCACACTTGAGTCAATAGGTGAAGGTACTGATAAAGACCTTTATCTAAAAGGCATCTGTATTCAGGGTGGTGTTAAAAACGCTAACCAGCGAATCTACCCTGTCTCTGAGATAGGCAACGCTGTTAAAACGCTCAAGGATCAGATCGACGGCGGTTATTCTGTACTAGGTGAAGTTGATCACCCAGATGATTTAAAGGTCAATTTAGATCGTGTATCGCATATGATTACTGATATGTGGATGGATGGCCCTAACGGGTTTGGTAAGATGAAAATTTTGCCTACCCCGATGGGTAATCTTGTAAAAACCATGTTACAGTCAGGTGTGAAACTGGGAGTCAGTTCACGAGGAGCAGGTGAAGTTAATGAATCCACTGGAGAAGTTAACGGATTTGAAATTATCACAGTTGATGTGGTAGCACAACCAAGTGCGCCGGGTGCTTACCCGACACCAATCTATGAACACTTAATGAATACAAGAGGTGGTTATAGTGCAATTAGGGCGGCACACGAAGTATCGAAAGATGCTAAAGCACAGAAGTATCTCAAAGAACAGATGCTACGAGTCATAAAAGGCTTGGAGTAACAAAGGAGAAGCAAATGAGTGATATGTTTAACAAACTTTTCGAAACAGGTATTCTAGGTGAGGAAGTTCGTTCTGACTTACAAGAAGCGTGGGACGCGAAGATCAAGGAAAACAAAGACACTGTTACTGCTGAACTCCGTGAGGAATTTGCAAATCGTTATGAGCATGATAAATCAAACATGGTTGAAGCGATTGACAAAATGATTTCCGAACGTTTAGAATCAGAGATTGCTGAAATTGCTGAAGATAAGAAGGCACTTGCGGAAGCAACTGTATCTTATAAGAAGAAAGTCAGTGAACACTCTGAAAAATTGCAAGAGTTTATGCTCAAGCAATTAACTAAAGAAATTGCAGAGTTGCATGAAGACCGTAATAAGGTTTCAGAAAACTTTTCAAAATTGGAAGACTTTGTTGTCAAACAACTTGCAAATGAAATCAACGAGTTCGCAGAGGACAAAAAAGATTTGGCAGAAACCAAGGTTAAACTTGTAAAAGAAGCCAAAACTAAATTTGCAGAAGTCAAAGCAAAATTTGTTGCTAAGTCAGCAGAAATTGTTAAGGAAACTGTAAGTACTAAACTAGCAAAAGAGATTTCACAATTGAAAGAAGATATTCATTCAGCACGTGAAAACAATTTTGGTAGAAAACTATTCGAAGCGTTTGCTAATGAATATTCTAACTCATACTTAAACGAGAAATCAGAAACTGCGAAGTTAATGAAACTTGTTGCTGAGAAAGAAGAAAAATTGGCTGAGGCTAAGAAAACCATCACAGAGAAGAATACTCTAGTTGAGTCTAAGGAAGCAGAAATTAATGTTGCTAAAGATTCCGCGAAACGTGTTGCAGTGATGAATGAGTTATTGACTCCGTTAGGTAAAGACAAAAGTGAAATTATGTCTGAACTACTAGAGTCAGTGCAAACTGAAAAATTGCACACAGCATTTGACAAATATCTACCAGCAGTAATGGAAGACAGAAAAACTTCTAAAACTGTTAAAAAGGCACTTAATGAAAGCACAGAAGTAACAGGCAATAAAGAAACTACTCAACCGGTAGAAGAAAAGTCAAACTTAATACAACTCCGCAAATTAGCGGGATTAAACTAAAAGGAGAAGGACAAAATGTCAGAAATGATCAATGAAAATTGGCAGGCTACCAAAGGCGCACTTCTAGAAGGTCTTAACGGACACAAGAAAAGCGTGATGGATGTCACTCTCGAGAATACTAGACGTTATCTCGCTGAGTCGGCAACTGCTGGTGCAACTTCCGCAGGAAATGTTGCAACACTAAACAGAGTGATTCTTCCAGTAATTAGACGTGTAATGCCAACGGTTATCGCAAATGAAATCGTAGGTGTACAACCAATGACTGGACCAGTGTCACAAATTCACACACTAAGAGTACGTTACTCGGACACTAACAACGCTACAGGAACTGCAAATGATGTGACTGCAGGTGATGAGGCTTTATCACCATTCAAAATCGGTCAAGCATATGCTGGTGACGGTACATCAGGTAAAGCGGCAGGTACTGCGGCACTTGAAGGTAGTGCAGGTAACAGATTGTCAATTCAAATCTTAAAACAAGCAGTAGAAGCGAAGTCAAGAAAACTATCTGCACGTTGGACGTTTGAAGCGGCACAAGATGCTCAAGCACAACAAGGTATCGATATTGAAGCGGAAATCATGGCGGCTCTTGCACAAGAGATTACTGCTGAGATTGACCAAGAGATTTTAACATCTCTTCGTTCACTTGCTTCAGTTGAAGAAACTTACGACCAAGCGGCTGTAAGCGGTACAGCAACTTTTGTTGGTGATGAACATGCGGCACTTGCTGTTCAAATCAACAGAACTGCTAACAAAATCGCACAGCGTACACGTAGAGGTGCAGGTAACTTTGCAGTGGTTTCAAACCAAGCATTAACTATCCTACAATCTGCTACAACTTCAGCGTTTGCAAGAACAACTGAAGGTACTTTTGAAGCACCAACAAATACTAAATTTGTAGGTACTTTGAATAACGCTATGAGAGTATATGTTGACGCTTATATGGCTGATACAACTGCAGAAGACAACAACCAAGTACTTGTTGGTTACAAAGGTTCATCAGAAGCGGATGCGGCGGCGTTTTATTGCCCATACATTCCACTAATGAGTTCAGGTGTAGTATTAGATCCTGAAACTTTTGAGCCAGTAGTAGGCTTCATGACACGTTATGGTTATGTAGAACTTACTAACACTGCGTCATCTTTAGGTAACGCTGGTGACTACTTAGGTAAAGTTGCTATTACAACAGCAAACGTATCATTCTCGTAAGTCTTAGACTTAGTAGAAATACTGAAAAGGGCGGCTTTGGTCGCCCTTTTTTTATGACTGATAAATATTTGTATGCAAGAGAGCATCAAAGAAATAACATCAAGTTTAGATTGGCCTGACGTAGAAACTCAGATACGTACTCTTGCAAAAACAGCACCTGAGTTTAAATTTGATATTGTAAAGTTTTGTAGCGGAATGCGTAGTGAAATAAACAAACTCAGTAGTATAGAATTAAAATATAGACAACAAAGACGTGACAGTGTAATATTAGAACACAAAGATCAATGTGCTAAAATTAATCGTCTTGTAAAAGACTTTAGTTCCGTACATCTTATGCATTTGTTTACTAGGCTAGACTAAATATCACTGTCAAATAGGAAATTACATAATGTAATGGACTTATGCTGTTTAACCCACAGCGTACTGGATAGAACCCAGATAGGACTACTATAATAGGAGAAAACAAATGGGAAGACCACTAAACAAAAGATTATTCGGAACACCTACAGCAGGCGGAAACGAGATCAAAGTAAACTTTCATAATGGCACAGCCGTTAAAGAAGGTTATATCGTAAAACAAAAAGGTTCAAAGAAATTTGTGTGTGAAGAAATTGGCACAGGCGGCGAATTTACTTGTACACTAACAACTGGCAAATTACCAGCGGCACTAGCGGCAGGTGAAATGGCTATTTCTTTCAAAATGGATGATGCAGAAACATACACAGTAAGTAAAATTACTGGACGTAAAGCAACTTTATCTGCTCCAAGTGCAACAGGTGCAAACGCTTATGACGGACAAAGTCTACCGTGGAACTTTAGCACAAGTACTTCAGATGGTGCGGCACAAGTTGAAGAAGCAGGTGACGATAATACACTAGTTGGAACAGACGACGACGACTTCACAGAAGACGCATAATCGTTGGTTATTAACATTAGGAGAGGGCAAAGTTCGCTTTGCCCTTTTCTCTTGACTAAATAATACTATTAACAAAGGATCCTTATTCAAATGGCAGTAGATGTACTTAAAGTAACAGGTGATTACAAAATCGTAACTTCCACTAGTATCGGAACACGACTTACTATGGATACCCCAGAAGTGAGAATTACTGGAGATTTGACTGTACTTGGTGCTACAACTACAATTCAAACTGCTAACATGACCATTGAAGATAATATTATTACCCTCAACTCAGGTGAAACAGGCGGAAGCGGAATTAGTTTAGGACAAGCAGGACTTAATATATACAGAGGCCCTTCAAGTTCTCCAGCAAATTTTGTATTTGATGATACATTGTCATACTTACAACCAAATGGTGGTACAGGCGAAGGTGTTTTTACATTTAAAGTAGGATCAAGTCTTGGAGCAATCCAAGCACACGTAGTTGAAACTTCAGGTGAAAATTTATTATTGCTAGGACAAAATGCTCCTAATGCTGTTGTTAGTGTTACAGGAACAAGTGACTATGAAACTAACGTAACAGACGATGATGATATTCCAAATAAGAAGTATGTAGATACTGCGGTTGCAGGAGCGGCTATTAGTAGAATGACAGCAGGCAATACTATTGCTGAAGTGTTTGATACTAGTGACGGTGATCCACTATCACAGTTTACTATTAATGTAGACGGTGTACAAAAATTTAGTGTAAACGGTATTACTACAGAATTACAAGAACTACAAATAGACGGAACTACAATCCGTCCAACAACATCAAACAATAGTTTATTTTTAGAAACTAACGGCACAGGAGAAGTTGTTGTACGTGATGTATTAAGTATTGAAGGTGCAGTAAGTCCGACGGCTCCAAGTGCAGATAGTGGTAGAATTAAACTATATTCTCAAACCCAAGCAGAAGGCGGTTCTGGACTATATTTTGTAAATACATCTAGTACTAGAGATGAATTAGTAAGTAAAAAGAAGGCATTGCTTTATAGCATGTTATTTTAGGAAAAACAATGGCGATTACAAACAACTTTATAGATGCTACATTAACAACACTTTACACCAGCAGTGGTGACTCGGCAGTTACAAGTATGATATTTTGTAACTATCAAGACACAGATAATATTGCAGGTGCAGGAAATGTTTTAACTGATGCAGACACGTTTTTAGATTTACATATTGTACCAAATGGTGGTTCAGCAGGTGACGAAAACAAAATATTACATCAACTTAAAATTCCTGGAGGAGAAACTTTTATTATGGATAGTGAAAGATTAGTCCTTGAAAATGGAGATACTATTGTAGCACAAACAACATCACCGGCTACAATTAGTGCAACAATCAGTACGGTAGCAGTGTAATGAGATTTGTTAAAAAACAACAATTGAACTCTAAACTTATCACAGATCCTAGTGTTTCTGTTGAAGCAAACGGTCAAGTTGTTCTTGGTACAAATTATGCAGTAAAAGTTCCTACAGGAACTACAGCCGAACGTCCAGCATATCCTGAAAATGGACAAGTTAGATATAATACAGAAATAAATGAATTTGAATTTTATGTAAACAATGCATGGGAAGAAGCAAGAACTATGCGTCCTAATACAATTACAATTCAAACTTTAGGTACAGGCGATGCTACAGAGCAAGAGTTTGGCCCTTTAAACCCTACACCAGCATCAGCCGCAAACGTTTTAGTTTTAGTAGAAAACGTTGTTCAAATTGCAGGTGTAAACTACACTATGATACAAGGCCAAGGTGGACAATACTTACGATTTGATAGTGCTGTACCTCTAGGTAAAGATGTCGTTGTAATACACGGTTTTGACTAAGCCAACTATACCCTTTTTCCATTAAAGACTAAATACTGTTAATGCAAATTTGACCGAATCAGTTTGCAGGACAAACAGTGGTTAACCCGCTATGTAATGTGGTTAGTGGCACAGGATGCCCGTTTATAGGAGAACACAATGGCCGTCGGTCGAATTTCAGGTCCGTTGTTGAAGGCAAATTTACTACGTAATGGTGTAGATTTAGCGTTTGAAACGGATTTATTATATTTAGATGTAAACAACAATAGAATTGGTGTTAAGACCAACAGTCCAGCCTATGATGTAGATGTTAATGGCACTATAAACGCAACAAATTTACAAGCAACAAACCAAGTTTCCGTTGGTAACTTAAATTTACAAAACAATACAATTTCATCCAACTTAGGAACAATTGAATTATTACCAGCAGGTAATGATCCTGTGATTTACCATTCAAAAATTAGAGTTGATTCATTAGAACTAAATGACAACTATATTACTACAATAGATTCAAACGCTTCTGTTGAAATTAGACCAAACGGTGTTGGTACAATTGAATTGGTTGGTAATACAAATGTTTCAGGCAACTTGTTTGCTTCAGGAACAATTACTGCGGCAGGTAATATTACACTAGGTGACGGAAACACAGACAACATTACTTTTAATGCAGATGTTGTAAGTGATATTTTACCAGACGAATCAAACAAATATGTTTTAGGTAATCCAAGTAAGCGTTGGAAAACTATTGATTCTAATCAAGCAAATATTGGCGATCTACAAATCACTGACAATGTAATACAACCACAAAACACTAACGAAAATTTAATTATTCGTGCTAACGGTACAGGAGTTGTAAACATTTACGGACTTGAAATTACTTCAGGTGGTAATGTAAACTTAACAGGCGACGAATTAAGATTTGGAAATATTCTAGTTGATGGCGATGCAGACAACACAGGAATTTACGCAACAAATTCAAACACAAACATTAACATAAACAGTTCTGGTACAGGACTAGTACTTGCTAATGGCACAAATTTATTATTACAAGAAGGTAATGTTTATCATGTTACAAAAAATGGTAATGACGCTAATGACGGCGGAGATATTAACGAAGCCTTTGCTACACTAAAACATGCAATATCTGTTGCAACATTTGGAGATACTATTAGATTAGGTGCAGGTACTTTTGAAGAAGTTGCTCCATTAGATTTGCCACAGGGTATTACAATTACTGGACATGGACTACGTGCTACACAATTAAAACCAACAGCGGCTACAAGAACAAACGACTTCTTTAGAATGAATGGTGATTGTACTGTTGAAAACTTAACAGTAAGAGAAATGGAATGGAGTGGTACAACAGGTTATGCTTTTTGTTATCAACCAAACGCAAGTATTTCAAGACGTTCAGCATATATTAAAGATGTTACAGTATTAAACTTTGGTTCAAGTGTTAGACTTGGAACTAACGGATCAGATGATCCTTATGGTTATGATGCAGGGGACGCTGGTAGAGGTATTCTTATAGATGGTAGTGCTATTGCTTCAGGATCAATTGAAGCGGCAATGTTGTTTGACAGTGTAACACTTATTGTTCCAAATTCAAAAGGTATTATTATTACTGAAGGTGGTAGAGCAGAATGGCTTAACAGTTTCATTTACTTTGCTGAACAAGGTATTACAGGTCTAGCAGGAACAGCAGGTACGTTTAATGATGGTAAAACTAAAATTCAACTAGGCGGCATTACAGGAACATTCCTAGCAGGTGATGTAGTTACATTTACATCAACTGACGGATCAACAGTAACAACATGTACAGTTGAAAGCGTAAGCGGAAGTGATACACTTATTGTTGACGGACGTTATGATGGCTTAGATGGTTTTGATACAACACCTCAAAGTATTGTAGCAACAACAGGCAGTGGTGCAACTGCAACAAGTATTGTAAGATACGACAGAAAAGATTTTGGCGCAGAAATGCGTTCTATTGCATCAGCAAACGTTTATGGACAGTTTGGTATTAGAGCAGATGGTCCAGATGTACGTTTAAGAATGAGTTCACATGATTTTGGATACATTGGTACAGGTAAAAAGTTTGATAATAACGATAACGATGTTGCACAAGCAAACGAAGTTGTTGAAGTAAATGCAGGTAGAGTATTTTATAATTCAACTGACCAATTTGGTGATTATAGAATTGGTGACTTATTTTATGTAGATCAAGACACAGGTGCAGTTACATTTACTGGTGGAACATTTGATGTTAGTTCATTGTCAGGTATTAATTTTACTAACGGTGCTAACACTACTATCATTGATCCAGGACAAGTTGCAACAGGTAATATTGTACTATCAGGAAATACTATTTCAACTTCAACAGGTGATTTAAACTTAACACCTACTACAGGTGAAACTAATATTACAGGTAACTTAAATGTAAGTGGTAACATTGATTTAGAAGGTAACATTACACTAGGTAACCAAGATACAGATAATATTACAATCAATGCAGATCTTAACAGTAATTTAATTCCTGATGCAGACATTACATACGATGTAGGTAAAACTACAAAACGTTGGAGAAATGCACACATTAAAAACTTCTACGGAGGTGATGGTTCAACTTCTAACTTGATTATGATCTTAGAAGAAAATCAAGTTAATGCAACACAAATACAAGTTGACAATGTTTTAATTAGAAACAACGGTTTAGAAACAACCATATCAGGTGCAAACTTAGAACTACAAGGTAACCAAACAGGTTATGTTGATATTGTTGGTAATGAAGCACTTAATATTCCGACTGGTACAACAATACAAAGACCAACTGGTGTTACAGGACACATACGTTTTAATACAACAACACAACAGTTTGAAGGATATGCAACTAATGCATGGAGTTCTTTGGGCGGTGTTAGAGATGTCGACAGTGATACATATATTCAACCAGAAACAGGCCCAGGTAATGATGAAGATATTTTACAATTCTTTACAGGTGGTACTGAAACTGCACAGTTAGATGCAACAAGTTTTAGAACAAATACTTTACAACCACTAACAGATGATTTTATTAAGTTTGACAACACAACTGCTATTAAGTTACCAGTTGGTACAGATGCAGAACGTCCAACAGGAAATGTAAACTTATTAAAAGGTACAGTAAGATTTAATACTGATACAACACAATTTGAAGGCTTTAACGGAACTGCTTGGTCAAGTTTAGGCGGAGTACGTGATGTTGACAACGACACTTATATTATTCCAGAAAGTGTTCCTGGTGCTGATGAAGATAGATTAGATTTTTACACAGGTGCTACTAAGGCCGCAGAACTAGATTCAACAAACGGATTTGCAACTGATAAAATAAAAGCATTAGATGTTACTGCTGGTTCTTATGTTGACTTTACAGGTACTGTTGGTATTAAAATTCCAACAGGTACAACACTGCAAAGACATGTAGGGTATGGAACAGGTGATACAGGTGTTATTAGATATAATAGTAATTTAAGATCAATTGAAGCATGGTCCGGTAGTGCATGGGAATTAATTGGCGGTGGTTCAATTACAGATGGCGACGGTGACACATATGTAACTGTTGAAACTGCGAATGATGACTCAGACCAATTTACATTTTATGTAGGTAACAACTACGGAGAAACTCCACCAGACTATCCAAAAGTTATTATTTCGAGAGGTGGACTTGTTGTAGATAACAAAGTTAGTATTAACGATAACGTAATTGAAAATATTAATACAAACGAAGATTTAATTTTACGTGCAAACGGAACAGGTAGAGTTTTAATTGATGGTGGATCAAGTGCACCGAGTAGTTCAGGTAACGTATTCTTTACAGATCCTTTGATTTCGCTTAACCAAAGTGCAAGTGGAGCCAACGCAGTTGACATGGGTATGATCCTTGAAAGAGGAAGTGATATTAACGTTGGATTTGTTTACGATGAAAGCGAAGATGAATTTGCGGCAATAAGATCAATTGAACAAGGTACACAAGTTGGTGACATTACAATCAGTGGATACGAAACTATATCTGCTAACACAGTAAAACTTAAAGGTTATTCTGCAAGTAAACTTGTAGTAACTGATACAGATAAAAAAGCAATTACAAGTGACAACGGAACTACTGCTAAAGCGGACGGTGCTATAGATTTTGAAGATGGTAGGCTTATATTACCAAGAGGAACAACAGCAGAACGTGCAGTTTCTCCAACAACTGGTGAAGTAAGATTAAACACTGAAACTGATAAATTTGAAGCATACTTTGCAAATGGTGGATGGAGTTATTTAGGTATTGGTTATGGCACTCCAGTAACACAACAATCATTTACAGGTGATGGTACAGAATACGCCTTTACACTTTCAACTACACCAAACTCAGCAGAATCACTTATGGTTGCTATTAACGGTGTTGTGCAGACTCCAGGCGAAGCATATATTATTGCTGGAAAAGAATTAATCTTTATAGATAGTACATCAACTGCATATCCAGTTGAGAATGGTGCGATAGTTGATGTAAGACATTTAAGCAGTCCAAGTGTTCCGGCAACTAATGTAGATTCGTTTACAGGTGATGGTAGTACTGTCGCTTTTATAATGGCAAACGAAGCATTAGATAAGTACGGAGTGTTAGTGTTCTTAAATGGTGTGTATACAAACCCAAGTGAATTTAGTGTTAGTGGTACAACATTAACATTTGATACTGCTCCAAGTGATACAGTGGCAATAAGTATAGTAAATTATAGTACTATACCTGCTCCAAATGTAATAACAAGGGCACAAGCAGTAGATGAAGCAATAACATATTCGATAGCGTTAGGATAATTAATAGTATGGCAAACAGTTTTGATAACAAATTAAATGCAGGAATAGGAACAGCAGATGTAACTGTATACACCCCTGGTGCTAGTGTAATTTACACTACAATTATCGGGTTTACAGTATCAAATAGAACATCAAATAGTGTTGTATTAGATATATTTGTGCGTGATGTAGATAGTACAGAAGTATATCTACTTAAAGGAACAACATTAAATGCAGGTGCGGCAACTGTACCAGTAGGTGGAGAACAAAAACTTGTTATTAAGCCTAATCAAGAACTATGCGTTAGATCAGATACTGCAAATAGTTTAGATAGCATTGTAAGTGTATTGGAGATAACGTAATATGGCAACTATACCTAATTTTATTGGAAATCCACAAGGTGGTCCTGCAGGAAGTGGCCAAGGACGTAGTTGTTTCCATGGATTTAATAAGAATTCAAATGGTAATTTAGAATATACTAGAATTACTAGCGGAGAAGTTAAACTTAAAGACGGTAACAATGTTGATTTGTTTACTGAAAAATACATTGGTGACGATGATGGAAAGTATTCGATAAATACCAATGGACAACTAATATATACGTATAGAGAGAACCCACAATGACAGTTATTAACCTAGGAAATTTAAAATTTACGTGGAAGGGCGATTGGGCTCCTACCACTGCATATAACAAAGACGATATTGTAAAATACGGTCCTAGTGTCTACGTTTGTATTGACGCTCATACAAGTGACACTGTTTTTGTTAATAATTCATCAAAATTCGAGGTAATGTCAGAAGGACTTGAAAGTGCAGGAGTATGGGGAACCTCAACACTATACAAAAAAGGACAAACAGTAACATACGGTGGAGCAGTATATATTGCTTTACAAGAAAGCACAAATCAAAATCCATATGATCAGCCAGGTTACTGGAGTAAATTTGTAGATGGCCAACAATTTGAAGGCGATTACAGTATTTCAGTAAATTATCAAAAAGGTGATATAGTTTATTATGGTGGTTTCTTATACGTATGTAAACAAAATTCATTAAACAACGATCCAACAAATACTGTATATTGGGATATCTATTCAAAAGGATATGAAAATGTAGGAGCATGGGGAGATGCTACACAGTATAGACCAGGTGACGTTGTTAACTACGGTGGTAATCAATATGTTGTACAATCAACAAAAAGACCGTTAGGTCAAACTGAAAATCCAAGTAACACTGCTTTTTGGGATATATTATCAACAGGTTTAAAATGGTTACAAGATTGGAATAATATTTCAGATTATGCACCTAACCATGTTGTAAAATATGGTGGTAAAATTTATGTTTGTAAAAGTGCAATTTTTTATGATAATGTAAATCCACAAACACCCCCAACAATTGATACTAGTGGATGGGATTTACTAGTAGATGGATTTAACTGGAAAGGTGGCTACGATGGCTCCACTAGTTATAAACCGGGAGATGTAGTTAGATTAAATGGTAGATCATATATTTGTACTGAAGGGTATGAAAATGATGGCTCTACTTCCCCTGAGCCACCAAATGCAGATTATTGGGAATTATTTTCAGATGGTTTTTATTGGAGAGGTGCTTGGGACATTGCAACTGAATATGAAATAGGCGATGTTGTAGAATATGCTACTTCAAGTTACGTTTCATTAACAGCAGACAATACAGGTACAACACCAGGTACTGATAATGCTATTTGGCAGATGATGGCACAAGGTGATTCGAATGCTGTTTTAACAACTAAAGGTGATATAATCTTTAGAGATGCAACACAAACAACAAGATTGCCAGTTGGTCCTAGTGGTTCTTTCTTAACAGTTAAAGATGGTGCGCCATATTGGGGACACTTAACTCCACAAAATGATTATTATGTATCTCCACAAGGAGATGATACAAACGATGGTAGAACACCTACAACGTCTTGGAAAACACTTAAACATGCGGCAACTCAAACATTTAGTTTAGGACAATGCCGTATTAACGTTCAAGCAGGTACATACACAGAACAATGTCCAATCAAAGTAGGACGCAGTGTAGTACTTGAAGGTAACGGCTTAGGTGCTGTTACACTTGGACCGGATACTACAAATGACAACGGGTTCGGTGTTGGTATATCCGATGACGGATCAACACCAAATGCTAACTCCGATGTGTTCCACATGAACAACGGTTGTAGATTACGTAACTTTGTGTTTAGAAATTTCTCAACAGGAAGTGTTATTGTAGGATTAGATCCAGGTACTGGTCCTGATGATACAAGTGTTTGGATTACTTCACAATCACCTTATGTACAAAACTGTACTTCATTTACTCCAGGCGGAACTGGATTTAAAATCGACGGTGCTCTACACAACGGTGGTTATAAGAGTATGGTTGCAAATGATTGGACACAGATTAACAGTGACGGCGTTGGTGTACATGCACTAAATGATGGTAGAACTGAGATTGTAAGTTGTTTTACATATTACTGTAATAACGGTTATCTTGCAGAAAGCGGTGGTAAAATTCGTGCTATTGTTGGTAACAACTCATATGGAGAATATGGCGCTGTTGCTCGTGGGTATTCACAATTAGAAACACCCCTAACAGGAACATTACAGTTAACCGATCAAACTATTAATTCAGTTACACAATTAGGCACAAATGTACATGTGTTTACAAGTTATAGAGATAGTGTTGGTAATAGAATTTTCGTAGGACATACAAATCCTACAGGTACAGATGTAACTTCAAGTTGGTCAAACACAGCAAGTTATCCATTTATTTGTAAATTTAATTCAGCAGGAAGTTTAGACTGGGTGTACACTTACGAAAGCAGTTATGGAGCAGTTCATAGTGTTGTAGAAGTAAGTGACAGATATTATGCAGGCGGTGTTATATATGATAGTGCAACAAATAAAGGTTTTGTTTTAAGTATTTCTAAAGCAGGTGAAATACAATGGCAGAAAACTATTGGTGATACTTCAGAAATTGCTGATATAACAACAGATGGTAATAACTTATATGCCATCGGTACACATACAACAACAGGATCAAGTGTAACAAAATTAAATCCATCAGGTATAGAACAATGGTCAAGAACATTAGAATATAATGATAGTGCCGCGGCAAATACACTTGTTGCAAGTTCTGCATGTGTAGCGGCAACACCGACTACATCAACAGATACATATGCACTAGCAGGTGATGCAACAGCGTCTGGTAATATATATATTGCAAGTTACGATTCAACTGCTAACCAATCAGTTATTACAAGACTTGAATCAAACGGTGCTTACGTAGCATCATACATTTATGGTGATGTAAGAATAAACAAATTAAGATTAGACACAGGTAACGGTGATGGTATCTATTTGGTAGCAGTAGGTTATTATGATGCCGGCGCAGTAAACAAAAATCCTTTAGCATTTAGAATAAATGTAAAAGGTGATATTGCATGGCAAAAACAATTAGCATTAAGTACAGAAGAAGGCGAATGGAAAGATGTTTTACCTTTTGGCAATGATGTATACCTTGTAGGTTATATGAACGAAGGTACTAACAATAATAATACTGGATTAGTAGCAAGATATTCAAGTGCTGGAGTAGAATCATGGACACAAATTTTTGATAACGGAACTAGCAATATAGCACTTAACGGTGTAATGCTTGACGGTGTTAATGTTATTGCCGCAGGTTCGGAACAAGGTAATAGTGTTATATTAAATGTACAACGTAACATTGCCTCAGGAATTGGTACTGTAACATCTGGAAGTTATGTGTTTGCGGCGATCGTCGGAGCCACACAAACTACAAACACAGTAGTTACTAAATCAATTGAAGAAATAACAGCGGCCAGCCTTACTTTAGGAAGTACTGACTCAACACTTACACTTAACCAATCACCTAGTCAAACAAGAACACTTGTAGCAAATAGACAAGGTTTTGCAGGTATTGGAACAGGTGTAATTTTTACAATTGATGGCTTAACAAGATCACCAAAAGAAGGTTCTGTATTACAAATTACAGGAGACACAGAAACATATTTTGTTATTGGTGTAAGTAATTTTGATCCAAACACAGGTATTGGTACAATACAAATAGATCCTGCTATTCCGAGTAACAAAACACCAGACGATAGTACATCAGTTGTATTCCGTGAAGCATTTAGTCAAGTTAGAATGAGCGGACATGACTTCTTAGATATTGGTACTGGCGGATTTGCAGATACAAATTATCCAGTTATTATTCAAGCAGATTATCCACAGCAACCGGATCAGAATAAAGAAACACTTGCTGAAGATGGTGGTAGAGTTTTCTATGTAACAACAGACCAAGACGGTAACTTTAGAGTAGGTGACTATTTCAAAGTTGAACAAGCAACAGGACGAGCAACACTTTCGTCTGAAGAGTTTGATTTATCTGGTTTGAACGAACTACAACTAGGTAGTATTACAGCAGGTAGGCAGGGTGCTACAGTTAACGAATTTAGTACTGATGGTACTTTTGCTGATAATTCAGATGAATCAGTTCCAACAGAAAAAGCAGTTAAAACTTATGTTGATCAAGAAATTACAAGTCTAAGTGCAAGCCAAGGTACTATTGTTGCAGGTAATAGTCCTTCACAATCTAAAGTAGAAGTAAACGGAAATGGTGCGGCCACAGACACAATTGACTTTGATATTGCAGGTGTTGAAGTAGCAGAGATTGGTGGTTCACACTTTAAATTACCAAGTGGTACAACTGCTAATAGACCAGGTTCACCTGTATCAGGTATGTTCAGATACAACACTACAACAAATAGTTTAGAAGTTTATGGAGCATCTAGTTGGGAACCAGCAGGTAGTATTAAATGGTCAGAAGTTTCTACCGCAACTGCAATCACAAAAGGCGAAGGCTTTATGTGTGATACAACAAGCGGCGGTTTTATTATAACACTTCCAGCGTCACCAGCAATGGGCGATGCTGTAAGAATTTTAGATCTAGCAGGAACTTTTGATAGCAACAACCTAGTATTAGGAAGAAATGGAAATAACATAATGGGACTAGCAGAAGACTTGACACTGTCTACAGAAAATTCAGCAATAGGTCTTGTATATACAAATGCCACACACGGCTGGAAATTGATTGAGGTATTATAATGAGTGATTTAAGAGATTTTACTGGAAAAAATAGAAGGTTTACTGGTACTGGAAGTATTAAAGTTCCGGGAGGCACATCAGCACAACGGCCAACTGGATCAGTAGGTGAACTTAGATATAATTCTACTTTAGGTTTTTTAGAGCAATACAATTCAACAGGTTGGGCAGGTATTGATGCTCCGCCAACTGTTAGTAATCAAACTGGTACAATTTATGAAGCAACCGACGCTACTATTACTATTACAGGATCAAATTTTAAAACTGGATCACAAGTACAAGTAACTGGTGCAGGTGTTAGTAACATTGACAGAACACTTTCAACAACTTTTGTAAACTCAGGTGAACTCACTTGTGCAACAAATGCGGCAACTGTTAACTTTGTTCCAGCACAGAGTTATGGAATAAAAGTAACTAATCCATCAGGACTTTCAGCAGTGTTAGAACCAGCGGGAACAATTAATACATTTCCAGTTTGGTCAACAGGAGCAGGAAGTGTTGCTACAATTTATGATAGTGGTAGATCAGGTTATCCTACAATTACACTTACAGCAACAGATGCTGACGGTGGAACTCCTACATACTCAATAGTAAGTGGATCAGTTCCGTCAGGAATGACTTTTAATGCTAATGGTACAATTACAGGTACAGCAAGTGCCCAAGGATCAGACACAACTTCAAACTTTACTGTTAGAGCAACAGACAACGAAGGTGACACACTAGATAGAGCATTTTCTATTACAGTTAAAGCACCAGTAACATCAACTTATACATCCACAGGCGGATTTACTTTCAACGTACCAACTGGCGTTAGTTCAGTTAGAGTACTTGTAGTTGCAGGTGGTGGTGGCGGTGGTACACGTAATGGTGGTGCTAACTCCGGCGGTACTGACGGTGGTGCAGGTGCAGGAGCAGGCGGCATGATTGATGTACCTAGTTTCCCAGTTAGTCCAGGAGGATCCGTAAGTGGATCAATCGGACGTGGAGGCTTCGGAGGCGCTAACGGTTACTCAGGTGGAGAGACACCAGGAGAAAAAGGAACAAATACTACATTCGGAACACTAACAGCAATTGGTGGTGGTTACGGTGGCTGTGGTCCAGGAGGACCAATAGCAAACGGTGGGCCAGGTGGATCAGGCGGTGGACGTGGAGGCGGAGGTTCTGCAAGTGGACCAACAGGATCTGCAGAACAACCAGGACAACCAGGAGATAGTGGAACATACGGTTACGGTAATGCTGGTGGACCAAATCCAAACCAATCACCATATTCAGGAGCAGGTGGCGGCGGCGCTGGTGGAGTCGGCGGTACTGGTGGTAACGGACGTAGAGCACCAGGTGGTTCAGGACGTAACTCAGATATTTCAGGTTCAACAGTAACATACGCTGGAGGCGGTGGAGGAGGATCAGGATCTTCTACTAGTATTGGTGCAGGAGGCGGCTCTGGAGGAGGCGGCTTTGGTGGTGAGCCAGGTCAAAACGGCGGCGACGGTAGTAATAACCGTGGTGCTGGCGGTGGCGGTGGCGCAGGTGCTAACCCATCAGGTGGTGGCGCAGGTGGCCGTGGTGGACCAGGTATTGTTATTGTAAGATACTAAAACAATTAGTTTTGTAGTTTTATATTTCCACTTAAACTTATACGATAATCATTAGAAGTATAAAACGGATTTACATAGTGTAACATTTCTGAAGGAAACATACATATTTTTCCTTCAAAGTTTTTGTCTACATGTATATTGTAAGTTTTTATTTTACCTAACCCATCTGTATATAAAAAATTAAACATACTTGTCTTACTTCCTTGATTTACATTGCCAAAGTAGTCTAATTCTTCTTGTAAATCATAAGGTATCTTTAACCATATTACAAAACTAAAAACACCACTGTGAGAATGAGGAGGATTAAATTCATGCTTCTTTTGAAAATTAACCCAATGGTTGTGTAATCCTAACGGAGCATCGTTGAATAATACATTGTAATCTTTAAGGTAATTTGGATATTTTTCATTATAATCTGTAATAAGATTGTTTAAGAAAATATCTAAATCTGTGTCATAGTCTAAAGCATATTCGTGTTTAATATGTCCTACTAGATTGTCATTGAAACTATTTCCTTTTGTAAAATCTTGTTGTAAGTTATCAGTAATAGTATCGAGTTTAGTTTTTAGTTGTGTAGGTAGATCACAAAGAATAACTCCTACTTCGCCTACTTCTATAAAATTATTCATGAGTTGGATTTTCTTTTGGACCTGGAAATAATTTCCATTGTTTATCACTATCCCATTTGCGAGTTTCAGGACCCATACCAAGCATAGGTCTAGTATCATATTTTAAAACTGCTTTAGGACCTTTTGCTCTTACAAAAAAGAAAAAAGCATTTATTTGTTCTGTTCCCTCGTAAGGATCTCTCCAATGAAAAAGTTCATTACCTTTATATAATACTGCATCCCCGGGTTCTTGTACAATATATTTTCTTTCGCCTTGCAACGTTTCCATTCCTAAGTGCCACGGGTGATTAGGATCTGTTTTAACACATAATGATACACTAAATTCACTACTACTTCGGTCAATATGATATTTCATTTCTGCACCTGTATAGTATATTCTTGCATAGGTATATGTAGGAAAAACAGGTTCTCCTATTTCTTTTTCAACAATATCCTTTATTATTGTATCACTTAAACTTTCAAATGCTAAAGCACTGTACCAACTAAAACTATTTTCAACCATCTCATCTTGATAGGGAAATTTATGTCCATCTCTAACAGCCGCAGTGGCAATGTCTTTTGCCATTTCAAATTCACGAGCCA